>Ga0228643_1000042_pt1 | contig 55186 bp, 45 predicted proteins | sample 55DmetaG_FD_190533 | JGI IMG/M metagenome (GOLD analysis project Ga0228643, IMG submission 190533) | Seawater microbial communities from Monterey Bay, California, United States - 55D | ecosystem: Environmental > Aquatic > Marine > Coastal | place: USA: California | collected 2016-11-08
TATTTTTACGCAGGGGCTCAACCGTCATATCAATCTCCAAATTTTGATCCATCATCTACCTGATATGGGTGAGAAGCAAGATTTTGATCGACCAAGCTTGCAGCCTTTTCTGGGTGTTGGCGTGCTCTGCTTAGGCCAAAGGGCGAGACGGCACCCACATATAGCCATCGGGGCAAAGAATTGTTGCTTCGCGCAAGCCATGCGGCTTATCGGTTGCGGGCTGTAAAACCATGCTGCCACAGGCCTGCGCCTTTGCGCAGGCTTGATCCGGATCACTGTTATAAAGGCGAAGTTCAATGCCAGTGCCGCGCGGCGGATTTTCGGGCAAATGCGGATAGCTTGGATGCGCTGCGAAGCTTTTATCGCTATGCAGCTGAAATATATCATCTTGATATAGTATAAGGACAAAATCAGCGCCTAACTGGCTTGGGTATAATTCAAAAACGGTCTCTAAGAATTGGGCTGTTTGTTCAGGGCTTTTTTACAATGATGTTCACTCCAAGACCGGTGAGCGATTTGCCAAATTCTTCTGCTGAAACCATGTTGTAATCCATTGAGGTTTCTCCGCTATAAGGCTTCGATCCCACTGTCTAAGGGTAAGGTGGGCTATGTGATACAGCGTGGTCTTTGTAGTAGTGTTTCTAAAGTCTGATATATACTTTAGCATGAATATGGTTTGTTATGTTTTAAAAATAAGGTTTATTTATGGTTGAAGGTTCTAAAATACACACCCCTGATGCGCGTCCTGAAACAGCGTTTTATGATCCGGATAAGGCCGTGGCCTATTTAAATGTTTTGTATCAAGACGCGGTAGGATTTTTGCAAAGCCGGTTTGATGAAGTGCTGCGTTCGGGCAGCACTGGGCATCGCTATCGTGCGTTTTACCCGCAGATTAGCGTGCAGGTTGATAGTTTCAGAAGCATCGATAGCCGGTTAAGTTTTGGCCATGTGACAAGCCCTGGTAGTCACACAACCACGATCACACGCCCAGATTTATTTGCCGGGTACCTGCGCCAACAAATCGAATTGTTGGTAGAAAACCATGATTCCCCGATCCTTATCGGTCCGTCTGAAACGCCGATTCCCTTGCATTTTGCGCTTTCCGATGAGATCTCGGCGAATAAGGCTGAGGCTCAATCGCAGCCCTTTTTGCTGAGAGATCTGTTTGATGTTCCGGATTTGGCCACAACGAATGATGATATCGTCAATGGCGATGGCGCGCGATCAGCCCAAGAGCCGATGCCTTTGGCGCCATTCACTGCGCAGCGCGTTGATTATTCTTTGGCGCGCTTGGCGCATTACACCGCAACGGATCCAAGCCATTTTCAAAATTATGTGCTTTTCACAAATTATCAATTTTACGTGGCAGAATTCGAAGCTTATGCGCGCCGCGCTTTGGCTGATGAGAAAAGCGGCTATAGCAGTTTTGTCAGTACGGGGAATGTTGAGATCACGCAGTCTGATGCACTGATTGAGCCAGTTTCAAAACTGCCACAAATGCCAAGCTATCATTTAAAACGCCCCGACGGCAGCGGCATCACTTTGGTTAATATCGGTGTTGGCCCCTCAAACGCGAAAACAGCAACCGATCACATAGCGGTGCTGCGTCCACATGCCTGGATTATGGTTGGGCATTGCGCTGGCTTGCGCAATTCGCAAAGCTTGGGCGATTTTGTGTTGGCGCATGCCTATTTGCGCGATGATAAGGTTTTAGACGCAGATCTTCCGGCTTGGGTTCCGATCCCTGCTTTAGCTGAAATTCAGATCGCGCTTGAAACTGCGGTGGCCGATGTCACAAAGCTGCAGGGCTATGAGCTTAAGAAAATTATGCGCACCGGCACCGTGGCCACGGTTGATAATCGAAATTGGGAGCTGCGCGATCAATCTGGCCCGGTTCAGCGTTTAAGCCAATCTCGGGCGGTGGCACTGGATATGGAAAGCGCCACAATCGCGGCGAACGGGTATCGGTTTCGGGTGCCGTATGGAACTTTGCTCTGCGTGTCGGATAAGCCCTTGCACGGTGAGTTGAAGCTGCCGGGAATGGCATCTGACTTTTATAAAACGCAGGTTTCACGGCATTTGGAAATTGGAATAAAGGCGATGGAAAGCTTACAAAACATGCCGCTTGAGCGCTTGCACAGCCGAAAATTGCGCAGTTTTGACGAAACTGCGTTTTTATAGGGGCTAAAATTGAAAAAAAGTATCTTTTTTCGACCAAAACACCCACTATTTGTTGTGTTTATAAACAACATTCAGTTAGAAACGTTCCATGAGGCCCTAACAGTTGGGCAGTGAAGGAGAAAAAAATGTCGAAACCAATGACGAAAACACAACTGATTGCTGCGCTGGCCGAAGATATGGGCTCAGATAAAAAGGCGGCGGCTGCCTCTTTGGACGCGATCTGCAACCTGATCACGCGCGAAGTTTCTGGTGGCGGTGCGGTCACGTTGCCAGGTATTGGCAAAATCATGTGCCGTGAGCGTCCAGAGCGTATGGTGCGTAACCCAGCCACGGGCGAGCAATTCAAAAAAGAAGCGGATAAAGTTGTTAAAATGACAATTGCAAAAGCGCTGAAAGACAGCGTAAACGGTTAAGCCCCGTTGAACTGTTTCAAGAAAGGGTCGCTTTTGGGCGGCCCTTTTTATTTGCCCGTTTCGATGGCGCCCGTGGGTCGTTTTATAGCGAGATTAAAATGGATCTAAGATCTTTGATGCTCGGGTTGGTTTTTGCGCTGATGTGGTCTTCGGCTTTTACGTCGGCGCGGATGATCGTTGCAGAGGCTTCGCCTTTGGCTGCCTTGTCGGTTCGGTTCTTAATTTCCGGTTTATTGGGCGTTTTAATCGCGCGGTTTTTGGGCCAAACCATGCGCTTAACGCAGGCGCAATGGCGGGCGACAATTGTTTTCGGTATTTTTCAAAATGCGATTTATCTTGGGTTAAACTTTGTGGCGATGCAAACCATTGAAGCGTCGGTTGCTTCCATTATTGCATCTTCAATGCCTTTGATGGTGGCGCTGGCTGGCTGGCTGGTGTTTCGGGAAACTCTTCCATTTTTGGGGATCGTTGGGCTGGTGTTTGGCGTTTTGGGTGTCAGTTTAATTATGGGTCTGCGCATCGAGGCAGGGGTATAGTTGCACGGCCTGGTTTTGTGCCTTATTGCCGCGATGGCGTTAACCGTTGCCACCTTATCCGTACGCGGGGCGGTCGCGGGTGGCAATGTGATGATGATTGTTGGGTTGCAGATGATCGTGGGCGGCGTCAGTTTGGCTATAATCGCCCTTATTTGGGAGCCATTTCAGATCAATCCAACATGGCGGTTGCTGGGGGCGTTTACCTATACCACGCTTATCCCCGGCCTTGCGGCCACTTTTATCTGGTTTAAATTGGTTGGCAGGATTGGCGCTGTGAAAGCCGCAACCTTTCATTTTTTGAATCCGTTTTTCGGGGTATTGATCGCCGCCGCGCTGTTGGGCGAAAACATAGGGCTTTTGGATTATGTTGGCGTGGTAATCATTGCGTTGGGTATTTTGGCCGTTCAGCTATCAAAGCAACATCAAACCAAATCTAGGCCCGCGCGCTGATCGTTACGCAGCGGGGCCGATCTTACCACCTTGATCGCCAACCTGCCCGCGATGCAGCAGCAAGTGGTCTAGAAGAACGCAGGCCATCATGGCTTCGCCGACAGGCACAGCGCGAATGCCAACGCAGGGATCATGCCGCCCTTTGGTGACTACATCGATCTCTTGCCCGTCTTTGGTGATTGATTTGCGTGCTGTTAAAATGGAGGATGTCGGTTTGACTGCGAATCGCAGCACCACATCTTGACCCGTTGAAATTCCGCCAAGAATGCCACCGGCATGGTTGCTCGAATATTGGGGTAAGCCATCCGGCCCAAGCGTTATTTCATCGGCATTTTCTGCACCACTCAATGCGGCAGCTTGCATGCCTTCCCCAATTTCAACGCCTTTTACCGCGTTTATTGACATCATTGCCGCCGCAAGATCGCCATCAAGCTTGCCGTAAATAGGTGCGCCAAGCCCGGCAGGAAGCCCTTGTGCAACGATTTCAATCACTGCGCCAACCGAGCTGTGCGATTTGCGCACCTCGTCTAAATATAGCGCCCAGTCTTTTGCGGCTTTTGCATCGGGCACCCAAAAGGGGTTTTGGTCAATTTCTGACCAGTCAAAATGCGCGCGGTCGATTTTATGCGGGCCCATTTGGCACATGAAGCCGATGATTTTAACCTTTGGTGCTAATTTAGCCAGTGCCGCCCTTGCCACCGCCCCCGCTGCGACGCGCGCCGCGGTTTCGCGTGCAGAAGAGCGACCGCCCCCGCGATAATCGCGAATGCCGTATTTTTGAAAATAGGTGATATCCGCATGGCCTGGCCGGAACGTATTGGCAATATCGCCATAATCCTTTGAACGTTGATCGGTGTTGCGGATGGTCAACTGAATCGGGGTTCCCGTTGTTTTTCCCTCAAACACTCCAGAGAGGATTTCCACGTTATCTGCTTCGCGTCGCTGCGTGGTAAATTTACTTTGGCCAGGTTTGCGTTTGTCTAACCAGGGCTGAATAATGGTTTCATCAAGTCTAATGCCCGGAGGGCAGCCATCAATGGTTGCGCCAATCGCGGGGCCATGGCTTTCCCCCCATGTGGTGACCTGAAATAAATGGCCGAATGTATTCATGCTCATATCAGCGCTCCTTTAAGTTGCTGGATATAAGCACATTGCAGCGGTGACAAGCTTGATTCAAATGCGGTGATGTTGGAAACCTTATTCATCACTAAGCTTTTGCCGCGCTCATTGGCCCGCATGCTGCATTTGACATAACCTAAAAGGCAACATTCGGATGCTGCATTATGCCGAGCCGCCCCTGGCGGCCCGGTTTTTGAATTTAATTTGTTGTTGTGCTGCTGGATGAATTATCATCTGAGGCCAGCAGCGCTAAAATAAACGCGCCAACCACCCATAAACCGGTATTAGAGCCCAAAAATTCTGTGGCCATTGGTTCTTCTGCAACCATCACGGCTTCTTCTTCCATCGCTTCTAATTCGAGATTTCCGGCCCATCCGATAGAAACAGATGTTAAGGCGATTGCGAGACTTGTGCTTATTAATTTATACATAAAATACCCCTTACGATTTAAAATATATCCCTTGGTATTATACAATATTCTTTAGGGCAAGCGGAATTTTATACCAAGCTTATGGTGTTTGGGGAGTCTTGGAAGCTGTATCAGGTTGGGGTTGATACGGGCATTCGACGCCGTATCAGATTCTGCGCTAAGTCAAGAATAATTTTACAAGGATTGAAAAGTAGCCTCAGCCTGGCGCAGAAAGAGGCTGAGAGGCAGATTGTTGAACACAAGAAGAAAAAGTATCAATCAGAAGATTGCAAAATTTAGGTAAATATAAGTATTTTTATAAATACGTTTCTTTAAAAAAATAGGCGGCCATAAGCCGCCCATTGTTTTATTCTATGTTGTAAGAGTTCACATGCTGTCTGATGAAGAACTTGAACTGCTTGAGCTGCTTGAGCTGCTTGAGCTTCCGCCGCCACAGAGGCCGCCCACGCAAGCGGCGACAACTCCGCATGCTGCTGCCTCAACTACGCTATTTGTACAAATCGTACCGCTAGCAGGTGTTTGTACAAGCGTGGGTGCGTCTCCGGTAGCATCCTCTACGCCGCCAGCGAAAGCAGTTGATGCAGACAATGCTGCGACCGCCAAAATAGTCATTACTTTTCTCATTTTGATCTCCATCCATTATAACTTAATTTGTGGATATCCTAAATCACACGTTCAATCAATATCATTTCAAGATTTATACCATGCCATTGCATTGATTTTCTGATTAAGCCGTTTTTTTGCACCCAAAATTTATTTTCAAATTGTACTGCTTTGTTTTGGCATGTTTCCAACAAGAGCGTTGTGGCATAACTTTTATCGAATATTTTGACAGGGCTTTTTCCAGCGGAAGACAGCTCACAATTCACCGTTATGATCTCATCTTGATTGTCTTTCACAAGATAACGATAAGAACGGTCATAAAATATGGGTTGTTTTGATGTCTGTGCCTTTGTTAAAGTGGCTTTAAGCGCGGCAACATCTGCACCCATGAGATCATAATTGAACCCGCGTGTTGCCACTAAAACGCCGTCTTTTGTGGTTAAGCTTTTTCCATCTTTCGTTAGCCAAACGTCTGCAAGTGCCGGAAACGGGGCAGATTGAATTGTTGCAATATAGTCACTGTTCAAGATTTCGACCAACACCAATGGCGTGGTGCTGGCGTTGATCATCTCACGCGTAATCGTTTTTCGAGGGTTATATTCAAAGCTTGATTCGCTTTTTCTCAAATCGAGCGAAAATTTTGATTTTAGAACAGTGCTGCTATTTGAGATCTCACTGCAAGCAGAAATCAAGGTTAACAGAAATGCTGATAAGAAACGCAATGATTTCATTATTTCCAGAACCTTCCTGCTTCTTTATAAATTGCTTCTGAATGAGAAAAGCGCGTTAGATTATAAAGCCTGTATGGTACATTCAGTTTTTGGCCTCCATCTCTGCCCATTACATTGAACTCGATGTGAGGTTTTGTTTTAGTAAGCTGTGCCGAGCTCCAATCTAACGGAATTCTGAAAAAGAAACCTTTATCGAATGAACCCTCGCCAAACTTTTCAAATGGAACATTGGTTATCGTCGCCCAGGTTCCCATTTCCCACCCATTACCAAACTGCCTTGAAAGGCGAAGGGTGTAGCCCCGATCTTCTGCTAAATACTGCCCAGCATCTAACTGCGCTACAAGACCGTTCTCAAAATCGTAATACGCTGACAGGTGACCCGTCGTGGCTTGATAGTCTTGTAGGCCCAAGCGGATATCAAAGTCACGTTGTTGCACGCGGCTGAGCTCTAAGCCAACTCCCAAACGGCTGTTTACAGGTTTCCAAAGCATTTCGCCTGAAACGCCTGCATACATCTTTTCCAAATAACCGGTAGATAGGCGCGCGTAAAGATCGGGCGTGAACTTGGCTAATTTTGTAACGGTAAGTTGATCCAAACTTGGATCTCCATCTCGCCCGTAAATAGCATGGTCGCTGCGCACATGAGGTAGCACAGAATCGGAAGTCCGTAAAACCTCACCAAAACTACCTAAAATTGATTTTCTGATTTCCCCGTCGATGTATAGTCCAGGGCCAAGGGTGAACTCTCCTTTCAACTTTGCCCCTAAATCATACCGAATTGGATCTAACGGATCAAATAAGGAATATTCAAAATGAGGACTGAGAGACCATAAAAATGGTTTTGTGACCGATTGATCTTCCAGGCGGTCTTTTCGGTCTGAAAATTCAATTTTATCCAATATCGCCCGCGACGGGTCCGCTGACAGCGCATAGCGCTCCAGATCCGCCCTTTCGATTTTCGCAGACAATACAACCATATCAGCATCGATAAACTCGACCGTAAAGGATGCTATATCATCGCCAAGATACTGCGATATCGTACGGGCCGCGCGCCCAAGCGCCTGAGAGGTAGATCTGTAACGCGCATTCATCATTTGAAAACGTGCGTGCCCCGACTTAATCTGAATGCCCTTTAACTTTAGGCCAGCTGTTTCAAGGCCTTTTTGCAGATCCTCAAATTTGATAGCTTGCACCGAGGTTTTGGCTGGCGCGAGCGCGCGCGGACGCACGGGCATCGGCGCAAGCTCCCTACCCGGCCCGTTCGGCGGATCTTTGGGATCCATCACAATATGCGCAGATAGAGAAATTTTATCTCCATGCAAAAAGCTGGATTGTAGGAAATAACCCCTACCAGAATTCCAGGATAACCCGTAATTCCAAGGGGTTTGATGCTCAAGATAGGGCGCTTCTCGGTTATATTGATCAGATGAATATTCAAATTTTGCCGTGAACCCTTTGCCCAGATGCCAAGCCAAACCCCCAAAGGCAGCCGTATCACCTTTGAACCATTCGGTTGATTCAAGCTCACCGCCCCTGCCAAAATCTCGTCCAGCGCGGGTTTTAAACCTCTCGTCAATTTGCCCTAACGGCGAGTCAAACCCACCATAAGTGGCCAACCGACCGAAGCCCAATCCGGCTGTCACTTCAACAGGGCCAATATTTTTTGTGCCCACAACATATTCGCCCGTATACCAACCGGTTCCGATAAAATCATTTAAGCCAATGGCGAAAGCCGGCATATATTGACCTTCATCAACGGCGCGAAAGCGAATATCAAAACTGCGGTCATGGTTATAATAACCCCCCGCTTCATGGCCATTTCGTCCATGGGCTGAATAGCGAAAGCTGGCTGATATTCTTGGTAGGATTTGCGCGGTTAAACTGGTGCGTCGATCCCCATCAAAGCCGCTTTGGCTAAGGACAAGCCGCCCATCTGAATCTGATGCAGCAGTAGGCATATCGATCAAGCCAATTGTGCCGTAGCTCGTGTATGATTGCGTGTCTGCTGAAAGCAAATTGGGCAATAAGACAATAATTGCAATGGTGTTGAACAGTTTAAACATGCGTCTTAAATCAATCATCACCACCTCAGTTCTATGCGATTTTCGCTATCATTAATTTGTGGGCTCTACAATAATCCTTTTCTCCTTTTTGATCGCAAACCGATACTCAAGCCAATGGGTTGACGTAAATTAGGATCAATTTTGAAAAATCGTTTTCTATTCGAAACATCATTTGAAAATATTCATATTTTTAAACTAAACGACCCAATCAAAGCTTTAATATCAATCGTGATTGGCTAAGATTTCATTTATAAAAATATGGCTTGCATCGGCCAAATTATCCTTCCAGGCGCTGGGCGAGTTTTCATCTGCTTGGTCCGATACATATTTAAAACAAGAAAAATGGATGCCTGCCATCTGTGCTAGCTTCGCCAAGGCAAACGCCTCCATATCCACAAGATCTGTTCGCAGTTCAGGCGGTGCTGTTACAAAACTATCGCCAGTGCCGCAAGACAGGCCATGCCCCTGCGCAGAAACGTAAGGCGCCTCTTCGAAAGGGGTTTGCCCCAAGGCAAATCCCATATCGCGGGCATCCATATCGCGTTGGAAGAATTGTGTTACCTCTAGCAAGCCGCTTAATTCTGGGTTTAACGCCCCTGCAGTGCCAAAGTTTATCAAATTCATTGGTTTATAGCGCGCCACATATTCGCTGCCTTTCAGCGCAGCATTCACTTTTCCAACGCCTGTATAAGCTACGTTCCAGCTTGGTATCATCTCATTTGGCAGCTCTGCTTCCAAAGCAACCAATATTAAGGTGTTTTTCGGATCAAACCGCACCATGCTCTCCCCTAATTGTTCATTCTATATCCAGCTCATTCTACCGGCGCTCAAAGCTTTGCGAAAGCCGCTTTGAAAGATCCAATATTTTCGCGCTGAAACATGCGTTATTCGTTTGACCATGGGCTGTTGCCTCCATAGGTTCGCGCACAGAAAACGGGCACCACTTAGTTTAAAGCGCGGGGTATATATTTTGAAACGACTTTCATGGGGCCTTATTGGCGGTGGGCAAGGCAGTCAAATCGGGTTTGCGCATCGATCCGGCGCGGAAATTGATGGCCGCTTTAAATTGATGGCGGGCGCCATGGATGTGGATCCGAATGTGGCAAAAAGCTATGGCGCGTCGCTTGGGCTTGATCCAAGCCGCGCGTATGGCACTTGGCAAGAAATGCTGCAGGGTGAGAAATCACGCGATGACCGTATCGATTTGGTGACGGTGGCAACGCCCAATGCCACCCATTTTGAGATTTCAAAAGCCTTTTTGGAAGCAGGTTTTCACGTCTTATGCGAAAAACCGATGACGATGACAGTGCCTGAAGCGCAAGCGCTTGTTCAGATTGCAAAAAAGGCCAACCGGGTTTGCGCGGTGAATTATGGCTATTCCGGTTACCCATTGGTGCGGCAGATGAAAGCGATGGTTGAGGCTGGGCAATTGGGGGCGATCCGCTGCGTGGTTGCAGAATTTGCGGGTGGCTTCATGGCGGATGCCGCAGATGCTGAAAATCCCCGCGTGCGCTGGCGGTTTGATCCAAAGCAAGCGGGAATGGCGGCTGTAACGGTGGATTGTGGCATCCACGCCTTACACATGGCCTGCTATGTCACTGGGCAAAATGTGACTAAAGTATCCAGTGATTTTGCCCATGGGATCAAAAGCCGGGAATTGGAAGATGATAACCTATCGGCGTTCCGCATGAGCGGTGGTGCCATTGGCCGGCTTTGGACAAGCGGTTTGGCGATTGGGCGCACGCATGGGCTGACATTGCAAGTGTTTGGCGAAATTGGTGGGTTAAGCTGGCAACAGGAGCATCCCAACCAATTGCGCTGGACGCCCCTCAATGCGCCAACCCAAATCTTAGAGCGCGGCGCAGTCGGCCTTTCTGAGGCCGCGGCGCGCGCGAATAGAATAACGGTGGGGCATCCAGAGGGCATGGTTCTGGCCTTCGCAAATGTGTATCGTGATTTAAGCGAGGTGATCGGCGCGCAAAATTCTGGCACGTCTCCCGATCCCTTGGCGCTGACCTACCCCACCGCAGAAGAGGGGTGCCATTCGATCGAAGTGGTTGAGGCGATGGTTAAATCGGCCAAAAATGACGGAGAATGGATGACCGTATAACCGCCCCAGCGTGGTCATCGAAAACCTGCATGGAAGCAGTGCAGAGGCTGAGCTTAAGCGCCGGCTTCTTTGCAGAAAAGAAAAAGGAATGCATTTGATATGAAATTTTATAGCTCAGAGAAAAAGCAACGCCTCACCCTGTCACAGGCGATGGTGAAGTTTCTACAAGCGCAATACAGCGAATATGACGGGGTTGAGCACAGGTTTTTTCAAGGAATCTGGGGTATTTTTGGGCATGGGAATGTTTCGGGCCTGAGCCAGGCTCTGGTCGAATATGGCGATGATCTTCCTTATCATCAACCCACTAATGAGCAATCAATGGTGCATGCGGCAACCGGATTTGCGCGCACGATGCGGCGCAAGGCGACCATGGCTTGCACCACCTCGATTGGTCCAGGAGCCACCAATATGATTACCGGGGCGGCCACGGCAACTATTTGCCGAATCCCGGTTCTGTTGCTGCCGTCGGATTATTATGCCACGCGGTTTCAAGGCAAAGTTTTGCAGGATATTGATCATCTTAGTTCGGATGATATGTCGGTGACGGATACGTTTCGCGTTGTGAGCCGTTTTTACGACCGCCTGACCCGCCCCGAACAGATTTTAACAGCAATGCCCGAAGCCATGCGGATTCTTACCAGCCCATCAGAAACTGGGGCGGTTACGATTGCGTTGCCGCAAGATATTCAGGGCTATGCGTTTGATTATCCAGAAAGCTTTTTTGAAAAACGCGTCTGGCGCATGGAACGGCAGGTGCCACATCCGAACCGCATCGCTGAAACCATTGCCCTGCTGAAATCCGCAAAAAAGCCCTATATCATTGCGGGTGGTGGCATTCATTATTCCGAAGCTTGGCAAGAGTTAGAGGCTTTTGCAACACGGTTTGGCATTCCTGTCGGGGAAACCCATGCGGGGCGCGGCGCGCTGAAAAATGGTTCGCCTTTATTGATGGGGGGCACGGGCCATTTGGGCACGCCGGCCGCGGCAAGAATCGCTGAAGAAGCTGATTTGGTGATCTGTATTGGCACGCGCTTGCACGATTTTGTTACCGGGTCTAATTCGGCGTTTCAAAACCCGGATGTTAAATTTGTTTCGATCAACGTGAATGGCCGGGATGCGTATAAATTGGGGGCTCTGCCTTTGGCATCGGATGCCAAGCTGGCGCTTGTAGCCCTAACTGAGGCCGCGGCTGCAGCGGGTATCGGCGTGAATGAACCTTGGGTTGAAACCGCCAACGCGGCGCGTTCGGCTTGGGATAAAACCAAACGGGAACAGGTTTTTATCCAACATAAAGGCGAAAAAATGAGTCAGGGCCAATTGATCGGGTTGATCTCTGATCAGATGCAAACGGGCGATACATTATTGGCCGCCGCTGGCACCGTGCCGGCTGATCTGACCAAATTATTCGATGTAAAAGATGGCAAGAACCTGCATATTGAATTTGGCAATTCCTGCATGGGATATGATATCCCCGCAGCGATTGGAGTGCGTTTAACCGGCACGGATGATGAAATCTTCGTTCTAATGGGCGATGGAAATTACCAAATGCACCCGATGGAGCTGGTTACCGCGATGCAAGAGCGCGCCAAGATCACTATTATTTTGAACGTGAATGACGGATATCAATCCATACATGGTCATCAAAAGGCTTTGGTCGGGCAATCTTTGGGTAATGAATTCAAAATCCGTGATGGGCAATCTGGCCTTCTTGATAAGGGCGAGTTTATTCAGATCGATTATGTTAAAAATGCAGAAAGCGTCGGGGTAAAAGCGTGGCTTGCAGAAGACGAGTCTGCGTTCAAACAAGCGCTTTCAAATGCCCGCGATGAAGCTGGCCCCTGTATGATCGTTGTGCCAACAGAACGCTATCGTTCTCCCCCTGGATCCGAAGTTTGGTGGGAGGTTGTTGGCGCTGAGGTTACCAATGATCCTGACACCAAAGCGCTGGTCGATGCGCGCGAAGTTGGCCGTGCAAAGCAACGGTTTTACTATTAAGCGTGATCAGACGGCGGACAGGCGGCTCCAGCTGGGTTTGGCGTGCCTAACAGGGCATTTTGCCCGGGCGCACCTGCTGAGCAGCATGCTCTAGCTTGTAAGGAAACATATGACCGGCGTTTACTCTTGGCGTGAAAGCCGCGGTCAAGCGAGGGGGTTTTTTCAACAAAGCGAAGCAGCCCGATGCGTTGAAAGGTCTGGCGTCTTTCCCGGTTTTAATCGATCCAGCGCAGGATTTCTCGCCTCTCTGCGAGGGTCAAATCTTAGCCAAACGGGCCGCAGGCCTCTCGCCTGCTTTATGTCAAATTGTTTTTCAAAAATTGCATTGCGGCATCAGTGCCACCGGATTGATGCGGCACGTCGCTAAGGGCAAGCCCCATTTCCACGCCGCCCAAAGTGCCAATCATCATCAGATCGTTGAAATCCCCCAAATGGCCAATTCGAAACACTTTTCCAGCCAAGTGTGACAGGCCGTTGCCCAGTGACATATTGAAGTTTTTCAACACCGTACTGCGAAACGCATCCGCATTATGGCCATCAGGCAATAAAACCGCCGTCAGCGTATTGGAAAAATCCAAAGGCTCTTGGCATAAAACTTCTAGGCCCCAAGCTTGCACCGCGATGCGGGTTGCCTGCGCGTGGCGCTTATGGCGGGCAAAAACGTTTTCCAACCCTTCTTCAAGTAGCATATCAATCGCCTCGGATAATCCGTAAAGCAGGTTCGTGGCCGGTGTATAGGGAAAAGCCCCAGAGGCATTTGCCGCGAGTTGATCCTCCCAATCCCAATAGGATCTGGGCAAATCAGCGGTTTTGGCCGCCTGTCTGGCTTTTTCCGACACGGCATTGAACGACAAGCCAGGCGGTAGCATCAGCCCTTTTTGAGAGCCGGCAACGGTGACATCAACGCCCCAGGCGTCATGGCAATAGTCAGATGAGCCCAAAGAAGAAATTGTATCGACCATCAATAACGCATCATGTTGCGCGGCATCGATCGCGGCGCGGATGTCACTGATCCGCGACATCGCGCCGGTTGATGTTTCGTTATGTACCACGCAGACGGCTTTGATCTTGCCCTCTTTATCGGCCGCAAGCCGCGCTTCAATCGCTTGGGGATCGGCGCCGCGGCGCCAATCGGTTTTTAGCAATTCGGTATGCACCCCCAAACGCGCTGCCAATTTGTACCAAAGGCTGGCAAAATGCCCGGTTTCGATCATTAAAACGGTATCGCCGGCGCTGAGTGTATTGACCAATGCCGCCTCCCAAGCCCCCGTTCCTGAGGCAGGATAGATGATCACATGCGCGCGGGTTTTAAAAACCTCTTGCAGACCGGAAAGGCATTTTTTGCCAAGCTCGGCAAATTCTGGGCCACGATGATCGATGGTGGGAAAATCCATCGCCCGTAAAATTCGATCCGGTACGTTTGAAGGCCCGGGTATCTGCAGAAAATGGCGGCCTGACGGTTTTGAGTGGGGCATATGCAAGATACCTTTTTATCGCATTTTTATCACCGAATTATAGTCAAGCTCAGTTTGGAATAGCAAGCATTGTGATCCTTCTGTGACTGGTTATTATAGATTACAATGCCGCAGCATGAGCCATGAAGAAGATCGCAAATGACCAAGAATATAACCCGTTTAAAGCGCTCGCTTGAGGGCGATGTCTTAGACAGTGCTTTTGATCGGGGGCGCTATGCAACGGATGCCTCGATTTATCAAATGATGCCCTTGGCTGTGATCACGCCCCGCTCTGCGCGCGATATCAAAACCACCATCGAATTTGCGCAAGCGCGCAAGCTGTCGATCTTGCCGCGCGGGGCTGGAACCTCGCAAAATGGGCAAACCGTGAACAAGGCTTTGGTGTTGGATAACAGCGTTTATTTTAACCGTTTGTTGGATTTAGATGTTGCGAATATGCGCTGCAGTGTTGAGCCAGGAATGGTGCTGGATACGTTGAACCGGCTGCTCAAGCCGCATGGGCTTTGGTTTCCGGTGGATGTTTCAACCTCAAGCAGGGCCACGATTGGCGGTATGGTTGGTAATAATTCTGCCGGGGGCAGATCCATTCGCTATGGGATTATGCGCGATAATGTTGGGGCGATTGATGCGATCCTCAGCACAGGCCGGACGGCTCGGTTTGGGCTTTTAAACGAGGGCAGCGCCGGGCTTGAAAGCCTTTTGCCGGATTTATTAGCGCTTGGACAAGATAATAGCGGAGAAATAGAAGCACGTTTCCCCAAAGTGCTGCGGCGCGTTGGCGGGTATAATTTAGATGCGCTTTTGCCCGATACGCTGGCGAAACGCCCGGGTAGCACAGCGCAAGAAGATGATATCAACCTGTCGCATTTATTGGTTGGCTCAGAAGGTACGCTGGCCTATTCCGCCGCGATCGAACTGAAATTATCCCCCTTGCCGGCGCCAAAAATTATGGCGCTATGCCATTTTGCAAGCTTTTATGCCGCGATGGATGCGGCCCAGTATTTGGTTGCCTTAGATCCGATTACGGTGGAATTGATCGATCAAACGATGATCTCTTTGGCCCGCTCGATCCCGCTGTTTAAAAGTACCGTTGATGATTATATTCGAAACACTCCAGAAGCGGTGCTGGTGGTTGAGTTTGCCGAGGAGGACTGGGCTAACAACCTTGCAAAAATAGATCAATTGCAAGCGGTGATGGCACAGCTTTCTGACGCACAAGCCGGCAAGCCTCGCCAGAAAATTCGCGCAGAGGAGGCGGTGGTGGTGATCACCCCGCCCGATCAGCAAGCGCGAATTTCCGAAATGCGAAAATCTGGCTTAAATATCATGATGTCGATGAAATCTGAGGCCAAGCCGGTTTCTTTTGTGGAAGATTGCGCCGTGCCCTTGCAAGACTTGGCCGACTATACGCAAGGGTTGAAGGATATTTTTGAAAAATATGGCACCAGCGGCACTTGGTATGCGCATGCCTCTGTGGGCTGTCTGCACGTGAGGCCGGTGTTGAATATGAAATTATCTGCAGACGTGCAAAAGATGAAATCCATCGCCACCGAAGCGTTTGAACTGGTAAAAAAATATGGTGGATCGCATTCGGGTGAACATGGCGATGGCTTGTCGCGCTCTGAATTCAATCCGGTGATGTTTGGTCCGCAATTGACGGCGGCGTTTCGCAAGCTGAAAGCGCTTTTTGATCCGGCGGGCGTTTTCAACCCCGGCAAAATCGTAGATGCGCCAGATATGGATACGCGGGCGCTGTTTCGCTTTGCACCAGGCTATCACGTTGCGGATTTTCCAACCCAGTTGAATTGGTCGGCTTGGCCGGGCGCGGCGGATGGGTTTCAGGGCGCGGTCGAAATGTGCAACAATAACGGCGCCTGCCGGAAACGCGACGGGGGAGTGATGTGCCCGTCTTTTCGCGTTACAGGCGCGGAAAAAGACAGCACCCGCGGGCGGGCCAACAGCTTGCGGCTTGCAATGTCGGGGCAATTGGGCGCAAAGGCTCTGGCCTCACCGGAGATGGCCGACACGATGAAGCTGTGCGTCTCTTGCAAAGCTTGCAAGCATGAATGTCCAACCGGTGTTGACATGGCGGCGATGAAAATTGAAACCTCTGCGTTGTACCGCGCAGAAAATGGATTATCGCGGCGCGACCGGTTGATTGCCTATTTGCCTGATTATGCTCCCATCGCAGCGGCGCTGGCGCCGCTGTTTAACCTGCGCGATAAGCTTCCTGGCTTGGCTTGGCTGAGCCAAATTTTAACGGGGTTTTCTGCCAACCGGCCCTTGCCTTTTTGGCAACGCAGGTGGTTTCAATCCACCGAGCTGGCGGTTACGCCTATCGGGGAGAGGCCGGTTCTTTTATTTGTCGATACGTTTAGTCGGTATTTTGAGCCTGAAAACCTGCGCAGCGCGCAGCGGGTTTTAACCGCAGCTGGATTCACCCCTTTTGCGCCGCTGCCAGATCAGCGCAGCAGAAAACCTTTATGTTGCGGGCGCACGCATCTGTCGGTTGGCAACGTGGCGCGGGCGCGTGATACCGCGCAGCGCCTTGTTGAAGCCTACGCCCCTTATGCCGCGGCGGGCATTCCGATTGTTGGGTTGGAGCCGTCCTGCCTGCTGGCCTTAAAGGATGAAATCCCCGCACTTTTAAACACGCAAGATGCACAACAAGTGGCCAAGATGGTTCTGACTTTTGAAGAATTATTACTCACCGAAAAAACCGCATTGCGTTTGAAGCCGTTGCAAGCAAAGGCGCTGCTGCACGGGCATTGCCATCAAAAAGCCTTTGGCGTGATGCGCCCCGTGCAAGAGGTGCTTGGCATGGTTGAAGGGCTTGAGGTTGAAACGATCGAGACCAGTTGCTGCGGCATGGCCGGCGCTTTTGGTTATGGTGCTGAGACCTTCGATATCTCAATGCAAATGGCCGAGGCACGTTTGCTGCCTGCCATTCGCGGCGCGGATGCGCAAACATATGTGATTGCTGATGGCACATCCTGCCGTAGCCAAATCAAAGATGGTGCTGCGCGCGAAGCTGTGCATGTGGCCAGATTGCTCGATCAGCAATTGATCAAAGATTAAAAAATGCCCACAGCAATTAGCCGCAGGCCGATTAGAAAAAAGGCGATTAACACGGCTTTTTGAAAATAAACCTGAGAAATTTTACCCCGCAATATTTCCCCAATCCGAAAGCCGGCCATCACGAATAAAAGCCCCAAAAGCGATTGCTGTAGGATCGCGTTTGTCAGAACGCCGCCCAAATAAAGCCCCAATGAGAGCGGTGCGGCCCCCACCAAGAAAACAAAACCGGTGGCGGCGATAAACCGTTCTTTTTCGAGCCCCCGCGCGATCATATAGGTGGCCACCGGCGGCGACCAAATTGAACTGAGCCCCCCCAATATTCCGGCGATCAATCCAACTCCGATTTGAATGGAATAGCTCGGGCCAAGGCGTAATTTCCATCCTATCAATCCATTTAGCGCCACAATGACCATTGCCGCACCGATGGTGATTGTCAGTAAACCGGTGGGATAACGTGACAAGAAAAAAGAGGTGATAAAAATGCTGAGTAAGATCGTGAGCGCCATCGGCCAATAGGTTTTCATAGAATCAGCCCGATGCTGCGATTTTATAAATTGAGTAAAATTGGTGAACAGAATCGGGATAGCAAGCAGGGCAACCGCGTGGGTGGGGCTGAGCACCAGCGTTAAAAGCCCCATCGCAGCAGCCGGTAGGCCAATGCCCAAAAACCCTTTGACGATGCCCGCAATGAACAATGTTGCAGATATTAAAATCAGAATGCTGGGTGTCTGATTGGCAAATAAAGTGTTAAATAGGTGCTCTTGCATAAGCGGCTCCAAGAAATGTGTCAGCGCTCTCATGCGAACGCAAAAACAGCGCTGGCTGCCTGCATTATTCGGCGGGGTAAACCAATCCGAACAGCTTTAACCGCTGAACCTTGCCCGAGGGCCCTTTGGGTAAATCCTCCAGGATATGGATTGTATCTGGTGATTTGAATTTTCCAAGACGGGTTTGACAATGCGCCAGCAAGTCGGATGCGCTTGCTTGTACCTGTTCCTTCAGACGAATGCAGGCTTCGACCCGTTCGCCATAATTCTCGCAAGGAACCGCAAAGGCCGCAGCTTCTAAAACTGCCTCATGTTCGAGCAGCGCCTCATCAATTTCGCGTGGCGCAATATTCTCACCGCCTTTGATGATTAATTCTTTGATGCGGCCCGATACAAACACATATCCATCTTGATCCAGATATCCCAGATCGCCGGTTCTGAGCCAGCCATCGGATGAAATGGTTTTCGCGGTCTCCTCAGGTTGGTTCAAATAGCCTTGCATCACATTGGCGCCGCGCACCAGAATTTCACCTACCGTCCCAGCGGGTACGGCGGCAAGGGTGTCATCCCCAATCATAATTTCATTGCCAAACGCCGTGCCGGGAGAACCGATTTTACGGATTGCGGGGGGCAGGGGATTTGTGGTGATTTGCGATCCGGTTTCGGTCAGCCCCATCGTTTCGATTATGGGGATATTGAAACGCTCTTCAAAGCGGCGATGAATTTCGGGGGAGAGCGGCGCAGAGGCTGAGCGCGCAAAGCGCAGATATGACAGATCTTTGGCGCTTTCGGGATGGTTCAAAATATAGGCAAATTGCGTAGGAACAGCGGAAAACCAGCTGCATTTATACGCAGCGATATGAGACCAAAAGGACGAGACCGAAAATTTATGCGGAAGTACCAACATGCTGCCAGAGACGGTTGTGCCCATCACCGTCACGCATAGGCCGTTAATGTGATAAATCGGCAGCACACATAAGGCCCTATCTTGTTTTGTGATGCCATGGCCGGTCGAAATAAAATGCCCTGCAGCCAGCAAATTATGATGGCTGAGCATCACCCCTTTAGGGTTTCCTGTGGTACCCGAAGTATACATCAGAACACCGATACTGTCTGCGTTGGGGTTATCGATCGGCGCGTTTGGCTTGGATGTGGCAGGGCTATTTTCAAGCCATTGTGGCCCGTCATTTAGATCCAACGGGCAGGTATTTGCGGTGCTCTTGGCCTCTTGCATCGCCTCTTGGATCATATCCTGGCAGTCGCTTTGCACGAAGATCAGCGCGGCCTTTGAATGGGCCAATGTATATCCCAATACCTTCGCACCCGCGACCAAGTTTAAAGGCAGCGCCACATATCCGCCGTAGACGATTCCCATAAATGTGAGGCAGGCACTGATACTATTGGGCGAAGCAATGGCAATACTGCTGCCCTTTGGAAGCCCCATATTGGCGATATGCTGCGCGATATCGCGGATTTGTGCAGCGCCGTCTGCAAAGCTGACCTGGCGCCCGGTTTCTGGTGAGGCCAGCCAGATTCTATCGCCATGCTCGGCTGCGTTCGCGTCAATTTGCTGTTTCAGCGTTTTACTTTTCGGCAAGGGGCTCATTTAGTGCTGGCGCTCCAAAACTCGGATAAAACATCTTCCAACGCGGGTTTGTTTTCTTCGATCACGCGCACAATCCGCACCCGGTTGACAAAATGCTCCCAGTTGAGATTGCCATCGATCGAATTGCCCCCCCAAGAGCCGCAACCCATCGATAAAGAGAAAGGCAATCCGTTGTTAAAAAAGCCGCCTGTTGCAAAACAATGTGCCTGATTCACGATCACCCGGCAGGTGCGGGCTGCCATCGCCAATTCATGCGCGCGGGCATCTTTCGTGGAATGTAGCCCCAAAGAATGCCCGGCGCCTTGATAATCTTGAATGGTCAGGGCAAGGTTCACCGCCTCTTGAAAATCTTTGGCTTTATACAAAGCAAAAAACTGCGCCATTTTTTCGCCGCTTATGGGGGCATCAGCACCTGCTTTCGTGCTGGGAACCACCAAGAAACGCGTGTTTGCAGGGGCCCGATGCGTCAGCTCTAAACGCTTTAAAACCACATCAATATCTTTGGCCAGCAAAGCGCCTGTTAAGTTGCCATTATGCCAATGCGTTGTCATCAAACGTTGCGTTTCTTCTTCGCTCAGTACCAGCCCACCCTGCGCCTCGAGCGCGGCAACGGCCTCATCATACACCTCTTCTAGGGCAATGACGGTGTTTTCCGAAGAACAGGATGTGGCGTTGTCAAAAGTTTTTGAAGCAGCAATTTTTTCCGCCGCATCAGCAATATTGGCGCTTTCGTCAATGATTGTGACCACGTTGCCCTGCCCAACCCCCAAGGCCGGTGTGCCCGAAGAATATCCGGCGCGCACGTTATTTTGTGAACCCGTAACGACCAAAAGATCGGCCAGTTCCATCAAGCGTTGGGTTTTGGCTTTTGAAGGGGGCATTGGCACCATTTGTACCAGATCTGGATTAAGGCCGATGCTGCGTAGGTTTTGATGAATAAAGGTGAGCAGCGTTGCAAAAGGCTCTGCGCCTTTTGGCGAAGGAGCGATAATAATTGCATTGCCGCTTTTTAATGCGTTGATGATATTATTCACCGGCGTTGCCAAAGGGTTCGTTGAGGGAACAATGGCGGCAATCACGCCTTTTGGGCGCAAATAGGTTGAGAGGCCGGTTTCAGCATTATCCTCAACATGGCCAAAGGCGGTAACCGCCTTTAAATCGCGCAATAAGCCAAGCGTTTTATTATGGTTCTTTCTCGTTTTATCCGCTGCATTGCCCAAACCGGTTTTTTGAACCGCCAGTTTTGATAGGCTGCTATTATGCTCTGGTTTCATCAGCGCCCATGCCACCGCCTGACAGGCCAGATCAAAGGTTTTTTGGGAGCCTTGGGCTTCATAAACCGCCTGCGCCTGCTTGGCTTTTTCGACCAGCGCGTCGATTTCTAAGATATCGGCCTCAATATCCATCAGGATGCCTTTCAAACATTTGCCTTTTCCTCATGTGAGGAGAAGGCTGAGTGAAGGCTTTTCAACAACGTTAAAGCCCCCGCTATAATAAGGATCGTGCAAATCGGGCGCGAAAAATACGTGGCCAAATCATAATGAACCATTTGCATGCCCTGCGCAAAGTTTTGCTCACCAATTTTACCGAGGATCAGGCCCAGCACGATGCCCGGAATAGAATATCCCGACCGGCGTAGTAAAAAGCCGATAATTCCTGCGCCAAACATCACCATCACATCCAGTACCAGTCCACGCCCGATATAAGCGCCGATACTGGCCAGCATTAAAATCATCGGAGCTAAAAATTGAAACGGAATTTTCAGCAAATAAAGGATGGTTTTGGTTTCGAGCAATCCGATGAAAAGGATTGATAGGTTAGCATAGAACATCGCGGCGAAAACGATCCAGATCAAGTCTGGTGAGTTATAAAACACCAATGGCCCTGGCTCGAGATCGTGCATTTGGAACACGGCGACCATCATCGCGGTTAACGCGCCGCCCGGCAGACCCAGCGCCAAAAGAGGGATCATTGCGGCGCCAGTGGCCGCGTTATTGGCGGTTTCGGATGAAATCACGCCTTCCAATTTGCCTTTGCCAAATTCTTTTTTATCTTTTGACCAGCGCACTGCCTCGCCATAGCCCATAAAAGCAGCCAACGTAGCGCCGATGCCCGGTAAAATACCGCAAAAGAAGCCGACAAAGATTGAGCGTACTACCGCAATTTTATGCGCCCAAAGCTCGGCAATGCTCGGAAAATCAACGCTGAATTTCGGCGCCACGTATTTTCCGCTGATGTTGCGCTCGGCTTGTACAAATACTTCGGATACCGCGAAAAAACCTAGAATGGCCGGCACAAAAGCGATGCCGGCGGCCAAATCTGTAAAGCCGAAATTGAAGCGGTTGATGCCGCCCACGGGGTCTTGCCCGATCGTTGCCACCAAAAGCCCCAAAAGCACCGATAGCCAGCCTTTCCAGATCGTGCGCCCGCCAACCGAGGAGGCAACGGCAAGGCCAAAAAATACCAGCGCAAAAATTTCTGGCGGTCCAATATTCATAATTGCCCATTTGGCAAGTGGCTCTGTTGCGCTCATCATCACCAAGGCGGATGCGATGCCACCGATTGCGGAGCATAAAACGGCCGCGCCAACGGCTTTTCCGGCCATGCCTTTTTGTGTCATCGGATAGCCGTCAAAGGCCGTTGGGGCGTTTTCAGGCGCGCCTGGAATGTTGAACAAGATTGCCGTGATCGCCCCGCCATAGGTGCCGGTGCAATAAATCACCGCGAATAGCATCACCCCCTGTGCCGGGTTCAGATCGGCGGTAAAGGGCAGCAAAATCGCTGCCAATGTCAGCATGCTAACGCCCGGGATGGCCCCGAATAGCATACCGCCAACAACGCCGAAGATGAAAATGCCAATCGTGACGGGATCGCCAAATAGCGTAGCCGTTCCGGCTAGAAAATTCTCAAGCATGGGCCACCCTTAAAACAGTTGATCGAGTTGGGTTTTGGTTTTCAGCATAAACGCGCTGATATCGTAAAACGGGGAAACGTTGCCTTGCGGCAGGGGTGCGTTTAACACCACCATGAACAGCAGGATCAATAAGGTATAGATCACCACCGTGCTGCCCAGAATAAAGCCCAGTCTGCGTTCGCCCCAGGCCAGCATAATCAGCGCAATGAACACTGGTGTTCCGGCATAAAACCCCACGGGTTTTAGCGAGATCGCATAGGCAAAAGGCAGCAATAGGATAAAGCCAGTTTTCAAATAATCGCGCAATCCGCGATATTCGATCTGATCTGGCTCTTCGCTGGCTCCAACGCGGCTTTTCAGGGCTTTTCCACCATGGCGCAGAGTGTAAAACACATTGCCCAAAGCCACCAAAACCATCAATAAAAGGATGGTGCGCGGCCAGCCCGTCGCCCCGAATTTGTAAATTTCAATTGGTTGATTGAAGTCATAGGTGACGGCGAAAAAAATGCCTGCAAGTGCCAGCCAAAAAACGGCTTCTATCAAATCTGATTTTTTAAGATTGCCCATATTTTTTGTCTTTTTTTAGGCCAGAACCTGCTTGGAGCGGTGGCTCCAAGCAGGCGCCTAGCTTACGTTTTTAGTTTATTTTACGTCTAAGCCCATGGATTTATAGACGTCACGATATTGCTCGATCGCTGCATTGATCATGTCAATCGCTCCATCTGTATCGCGATAGCTGTCAATCACATTCATGAATTTGCTATCGTTATAGGTTTGATAGCTGTCTTCGCAATAGGCGCGCTGAAAGGCCCATTTCAACCAGTCAACGCGGTCGGCAGGCGCGTCTTTATGTACATAAAAGCCGCGAAAGCGCAAAAGCGGTTCAAAATCCATACCCATTTCGACATGCGTTGGCACATCAGCAAATGCGGTGGGGCGCTCGTTGAATACGGTTAGGATTGGCTTGAAATTGCCCGCATCCAGAAAGTTGCGCACATCGCCTGGCTGCTCGAATAAAGCATCCACTTGACCGCCCAAAAGCGCGCCATAGCGCGGAGCTCCTTTGTCAAATGAGATCTGTTGGATCTGCATGTCCGAGGCCTCGGTGATAAATTTCATAATCACCCGTTCCATCGAGCCTTCTTTTGACACGTTGGCAATGGTTGCTTTGCCATCTTGAGCCTGAACCCATGCAACAAAGCTTGGCCAATCGGTGAAGCGTGTTTCATTGCTTCGAATATACACTTGCGAGAAGGTAACTTGTGAAATCACCAACGGAATCAGATCAACTGCCGGATTGGGTTTGCTCGAATCCAGCGCATGGGCTGAGGATGCATCATCAATATGTTCAAGAACTGTATAGCCGTCAGCAGGTGCTGACATATAGGCTGTCATTCCAACCGTACCGGATCCGCCTGGTTTGTGATCGCGGTTGATATTGACTGATGTCAAACCGGTGACGGCTTCGGCCATTGCAGCTGCAACTTGGCCCGATCCACCACCAGGACCATAGGGAACCACCATGGTTAAAGCCCGCTCGGGAAAGCCACCGGGCTTGGCCATGCTGGCCTCGCTGACCCGGCATTCACCGGCAAAGCCCAAACTTGCCATACCGGTTAAGGCAGACGCGGTGAGGGCGATAGACAGCGTTCTTTTGAGTGTTATCTTCATTATTTCCTCCTCCTATTGATCTGATCGTATTTTTTTATTGTCGATCATAGAAACTATGGTGCCTCTGGGGCCCTATATGTCAACAAAAAAGCCTCTTTATACGTTATGAAAAATGAGAGAAGTTTTTTAAATAAATGCATTTTTATACTGTTGTGATACTTTATCGTCATATCATTTTATCGTTTAAATTGGTAAGGGCGGTTATCTGCGCAGCTGTGTTTGGGCCTTTTCAAGCTTGCGTACTGTCCGTGCAGGGCCGCCATTTTGCCAAGATAGACTGACGCATATTCATGTTTTGAGGCTTTTTTCATTCAACCTCACATATGTTTGCGCTTCTAGCAAATGCTTTGAAACCGATTTCGGGCGCGTCAAATGATCATACAGAAATGAATATTTTTGAGCCATGCTTGCGCAATGGTCGCGCTTAAAAAATACTGCTTGCAGCGCAGGATCGATTTGGCGTTAAGATAGCGGGTTTGGTAAAATCTCAAGCCGCGTCACAGGAGGGGCCGTATGCGCGCAGAATTCAGCCTTGATAATGACCAATATTTTCTTGGGCTACGCCGGTTAAAGCGCCGGCTGCAGATGAAAACTATCGGCGATGATCTCCGGCCACTGAGACGGGGTTATTTATAATGGGTAAAAGTTGCAAATTCTTTTTGCCGCGCTGCTCTTCACATAAAGGTGGACCCGATGCTCCGAAATTTTAATGGTGCTTTTCTGCGCTGGTTGGACCTTCCTCAAGCATGTGTATCGGCTAAGGATAGCCCGTTTAACGCGCCGGCTGCGCCAGACTGATGGCCCGCCGGTCTCGCAAATCAGCGGCGTCTAATCAGGCAGCTGCTGCACCGATTACGGTTGCACAGGGGGGAACTTGGGCGCCTTTGTCAGATCAGAGCCTTGGCAAAATTCAACAAACTGCCTTTACAATTTTAACCGATATAGGCGTGTCTGAAGCGCCCGATACGCTCTGCGATATTATCATCGATGCGGGGGGGCGGTGTGAAAACGACCGGCTATTTTATCCACGCGATTTGTTAGAGGCTGCCGTGCAAGAGGGCCCGAAACAGGTGTTGCTTGCCGGGCAAAACGCCTTGCATGATCTTAAGCTGGGCGGAAGCGCGTCTTATACGGGAACCGGGGGCGCAGCCCCGACGGTTTTGGATGATGAGACCAAGACCTACCACCCGTCGACATTGGCAGATTTATTTTCTGCCGCTCGATTGGCGGATACGCTGGATCATATCCATTTTTTTTCACGCTCGGTGGTGGCGCGCGATATCGAAGATCCGCTGGAATTTGATCTTGGAACCGCGGTTGCTTCGGTTTTTGGTACCTCGAAACATGTGGTGGTTTCAGCTAGTGAGGCCGCGCATGTGCCCAAAATTGCCGAGCTGTGTTATGAAATTGCCGGAGGAGAAGCGGCCTTCCGGGAGAGGCCGTTTCTGTCTTTGAACATAAATCATGCGGTACCCCCATTGCGCATGCATGCGCAAAGCATCGCGGTTATGCACGCGGCGGTGGATGCGGGAATTCCGGTTCATTGTAATGTTTTTGGTCAATTGGGCGCGTCTAGCGCGGTTACATTGGCGGGATCGGTTGCGCAGACCTTGGCAGAAGTGTTGGCGGGTTTGGCCTTTGTGCATGCGTTGGATCCTCAAGCACCCAGAATCGCGGGGCCGCGCCCGATGATAATCGATTTGCGCAGCGGCGGCATGGCTGGCGGGGCGGGGGAACAATCAATGGCAACCGCGATGGCCGCGCAAGCCTTGCGTGCGTGGCAGATCCCCTGCTCGGTGATTGCGGGGGCAACCGATAGCAAGCTGGTTGATTTTCAATCCGGATATGAAAAAGCAACGACGATTCAATCTGCGATGCAAAGCGGGGCCAATTTGATCACGCAGGCAGCGGGGGCGCAAGCCGCCTTGATGGGCGTGAGCTTTGCTGCGATGGTTGCGGATAATGATATGCTTGGCGCTATTTTGCGCGCGAATATTCTGCCCGAAATCTCAGAGGAGACCCTTGCCTTGGCCGCGATCACGGAGGTTGTTGCCGGCGAAGGGCATTTCTTGGGCCGGCCTGAAACCTATGCGCGCATGCGCAGCGATTTTTTATATCCTGACGTGGCGGATCGTGGATTGATTGAAGAGTGGCAAGCCAGTGATAAGCTGGATATGGGCAGCCGCGCCGCGCAGCAGGCGCGCATGGTGTTGCAAAACCATTGGCCAAAACACACCTCGCAGGCTTTGCGAGATCGCTATCTTAAGCGATTTGGTTTGCCGCTGGGCCCAGCTTAAGACGGCCGTTTGAAAAGGAAAAAAGGCCTTTAACCGGCCATTGCCGCAACCGTTTTGCGGCGTGGCCAAAAGCGTATCGCTCTGCCCTTCTGGGTCTGCTGACGCTTGAGAAATAGCGTAATTTCCATAAGGGCAATGATTTTGGCTTACGCGTTCCAAAAGGGCCCGGCCCGCCAGTTTCGCAATTCAGGGTCTCACCGAGCGATGCGTGGGTTCACGCCTACTCTGGCCCGTCTAAAATTTCGGAAAACGTGGTGAAAAATTTACCCGCCAGTTTTTTCGCGGTGCTTTGCACCAACCGGTTGCCCAATTGCGCCAGCTTACCGCCGATATCGGCTTTGGCCGCGTAAGCAAGGATGGTTTTATCCCCTTCGGCGCGCAAAGTCACATCGGCGCTGCCTTTGGCATGACCGGCTGCACCGCCATTGCCTTTGCCGCTTAACGAAAACTTTTCCGGTGCTCCGGTTTGGTCAAGCACAACCTCACCGCTGAAGCGGGCCTTTACTGGGCCAACTTTCAAAACCACCTTGGCCTCTAAATTTGTGTCGGAATGTTTGATCAGCTCTTCGCAGCCCGGAATACATTGCTGCAAAATTTCAGGATCATTCAGCGCCGCATAAACGGTGCTTATTGGGGCGTTGATTTCGATTTCGTCATTCAGTTCCATAGGGGTTCCTTCGTTAGCAGCAGGGGAATTTGAGGCGCGCCAAAGCATCCGCTTGCTGCGGTGTCAGCGATAGGCGCTGTATGCGCCGCCGCATAAACTTTAAAATGATTTTCATATGAACCGCACTTTCCAGATATGATGCGCAGATGTCTGGCAGAGATCTTGCGCATAAACAAGACATCTCAGACGCAGCGTTTTGGCACTAGGCATTTTGGGCCTCTCCTCGGAACGCTTTGCGTCGCAATTGCGTCAATCCGGCTAAGATGGACAACGCAATTTCTTCGGGGGTAACCGCGCCAATATCCAAGCCCGCCGGTGCTTGCACGGCGCGCACCCGCTCTTCTGGCAATCCGCTTTCGATCAGTTTTATCGCGAGCGTCTGGTATTTTTTGCGGCTGCCAACAAAGGCTACGAACCCTTTGCTTGCGCCTAATGAGGCGCGCAGCGCTTGCAAATCGCCTTGACCTTGCGTGGCGATCACAATCGCATAGCGTTTTGTTGATGGTGGTATGGCGAACCCATCAGATCGCGCGTTGCCTGACACAGACCAATCAAATTGAGGGGCTAGCGCGGCGAGGGCCATCGCCACCGGCGAGGCGCCAAAAACAATAAGCTCTGGGCGCGGCAAGCAGGGCTCGATAAAAATATCAATTGTGCCCTTTGAAGGGCAGCCATTGCGCGCAAAGTGCATGCCTTCGCTTTCGTCTCCATTGCTCAATCCCTTTTCTGACAGCAGGTCTTCGGGGGTGATCGAAACCAGCTGCGGAGTGTCTTCGTGAATGGCGCGCAAGACGCCTTGTTTGACGGCGCTGCGGGCGCAGCCCCCCCCGATCCAACCAAAAACAATCTGACCCTGCGCATCCAGTACAGCTTTGGCACCTGGTTTGGCCGCCGTGGCCCCGGCGGTGCGGATAATCGTGGCCAGCGCAAAGGCTTCTTGGCGCGTGCGCATCCCGTCAATCGCCTCGGACATATCATCATCGAGCAATTCTTTGGGCATCATAAGCGGGCGAGCTCCGTTTCTAAAGTGGCAAGCTCGGCCAGTGATCCGGCAGATTTGAATCCATCAAGATAAGGCATTGCGGCGGCCATGCCCTTGGCAATTGGCTGATAGTCTTGCCAGCTTTTCAGCGGGTTTAACCAAATGATTTTACAGCCACGCTTTTTCAGCTGCGCCAGCGCACCCGCCAGTTGATGCGCCGGGCCGGTATCGTACCCATCGGATAAGATAAGCACCACGGTGCGTCCGTTGACGAATTTTTTTGCATAATTACGGGCATAATAATCCAAACTTTCGCCGATTTTTGAGCCGCCTCCAAACCCGTCTGCCATCAGCGACATCCGCGTTAAGGCGCGAAACGCATCTTTATCGCGCATGGCTTCGCTGATCCGGATCAAACGGGTGTGAAACAAATAGGCATCGCTGGTGGGGTCGTTGCGCATCAGACCCAGTAAAAATGCAAGAAACACTTTTGCATACACCGTCATCGAGCCAGAGACATCGCAGATTGCAGATATTTTCAAGCTGCGTTCGGGGCGATTTTTTCGGGCAAGCCGGACTGGCTCGCCGCCTGTTGCAAGGCTTTGCCGGATAATTTTGCGAAAATGCAATTGAGTCCCTTTTTGCGCCGCCCGGCGGCGGCGCGAGCGGCGGTCTTTCAAGGCGGCGCCCAGTTTCTCGGCCAGTTCTTGGGCCTTTGCAAGATCGCTTGGTTGGATCAAAGCGCGTAAATCGGCGCGTTTTAAATTATTGGTTTTGCTGGCGATCAAACGCCCCAATCCATCGCTTTCTGCTTCGGTTTCGCCCGTCTCTGGGGTTTCGGGGGCGCCAGATGCCCCTTGATCGGTGCCCGCAGCGCGGCGCGAAGATGACATTTGATCTGCCTGTGGACGTTTCTGAGCGGAGATGACTTTTGGTTTAACCCGCCCAGCATTCAACCAATAGGCGGCAAAAAGATCGTCAAACCGTGCGGCATCTTCTTTGCAGCCGGTGCAGATCGCCTTTAGTGCTGAGCGGGTTTCATGGATATGCGCAGCCGAGACATGGCTGAGACCGGCCAGTGCCAAATCGGTTTCCGCCACGCCAAGGCGCAGGCCATTTTCTCGCAGATGGGCCAAAAACCCGCTCATTCTGGCGGCAGGGCCGGGATCGCGCCCAGCAAATCGGGTTACGCGGCTCATGCCGCGCGCCCGGCAAGCCGCTGTGCCACTTCACGGGTGATATGGGCTTGATCGCTTTGGGTTTTTAAAAGCGTGGTCAAGCTGGCCTGCAAAGCCGCGGGGTTCGCGGTGAGATCGGCGATACCCAACCCCATCAGCGCTGCAGCAAAATCCAGCGTTTCGGCAATGCCGGGGTTTTTTTCTAAATCTTCTGCCCGCAGTTTTTGCACAAATCCGATGATTTGTTCTGCGAGCTTGGCTTCTATATTGGGGCATCGGCTGTTTAAGATGGCCAATTCGGTTTCGCGATCTGGATAGTCAACATAGGTGTAAAGGCAACGCCTGCGCAGCGCGTCTGATAAATCGCGCGTGCCATTTGCAGTCAGAACCACAATGGGTTTACTCACCGCTTTTAATGTACCCAGCTCTGGCACGGTGATTTGAAAATCTGCCAATATCTCCAAAAGATAGGCTTCAAATTCTTCATCTGCGCGGTCGATCTCATCGATCAGCAACACCGGCGCTTGGGGTTGGCGAATGGCGGCCAAAAGCGGGCGTTCGAGTAAGAACTCCTCTGAAAAAATGCGCTTTTCAACCGTGGATCCGGTTTCCCCTGCCTCGGCGCTGCTGCGGATCGCCAAAAGTTGGCGCTGATAATTCCATTCGTAAATAGCCTGTGCGGCATCCAGACCTTCATAGCATTGCAAGCGGATGAGCTGGGTTTTTTGCACCGTTGCCAACACTCGCGCCACTTCGGTTTTGCCAACGCCAGCGGCCCCTTCCAACAGGATCGGCCGCTGCAGCGAGATCGCCAGATGCAAGGTAACAGCCAAATCATCCGATGCCATATAGCCTGCCTCGGCCATCGCGGTTTGCACTGCGCTAAAGCTCATGTCTGCCATCCTCAAAAGCGGGCGGAAAAGATCCGCCCGTGCTTTGTTTAGCCATGCAAGCCTAAATCATTTGCGATCTTCCAAACCCGCCAATGATCGTGGGGCATGTGCGCCTGACGCAATCCAAAGGCGCGGAAGGCATCATGCACGGCGTTTGAAAAGGCCGGAACGCCCCCCACATTCGGGCTTTCACCGACACCTTTGGCTCCGATGGGATGATGCGGCGAGGGCGTGGTCGTATGATCGGTGGTATAATGGGGTGTTTCCCAAGCCGTTGGCAGGAAGAAATCCATTAAGGTTCCGGTTTTTACATTGCCCATCTCATCATAGGCGATTTCTTGGCCCATCGCGATCGCCAGCGCTTCGGTTAAACCGCCATGCACCTGGCCCTCAATAATCATCGGGTTGATCCGCGTGCCGCAATCATCTAGCGCATAAAATTGCCGTATTTCATGCTCGCCCGTATCCACATCTAATTCCATCACGCAGATATAGGCGCCGAATGGGTAGGTCATGTTGGGGGGATCATAGTAACTGACCGCTTCGAGGCCCGGTTCAAGCCCCGGTATCGCCTGATTATAGCTGGCAAAGGCGATGTCTTTCATGGTTTTGAAGCGCTCTGGCGCGCCCTTAACGACAAAGCGGTCTACGTCAAACTCAACGTCATCATCATGCACTTCCAGCAGATAGGCGGCAATCATCTGCGCTTTGGCGCGAATCTTACGTCCCGCCATTGCGGTGGCGGCGCCGGCCACTGGCGTTGAGCGCGAGCCATAGGTGCCAAGCCCGTAGGGGGCTGTATCGGTATCACCTTCCTCGATGGTGATCGAATCTGCTGGCAGGCCAATTTCTGTGGCCAGAATTTGGGCAAATGTTGTGGCATGGCCTTGCCCCTGACTGATCGTGCCAAGCCGTGCGATGGCAGATCCCGTGGGATGAATGCGAATTTCGCAGCTGTCAAACATGCCCAGCCCCAAAATATCGCAGTTTTTGACCGGTCCAGCTCCAACGATTTCGGTGAAATGGGTCAAGCCAATTCCCAATAATTTGCGCGTCTCGCCGCGCTGAAACGCGGCCACGCGCGCGCTTTGTTCTTTGCGCAGATCGTCGTAGTTCACAGCTTTCAACGCTTTGTCCCAAGCCGTGTGATAATCGCCGGAATCATATTCCCAGCCTAACGCTGAATTATACGGAAATTGATCCTTTTTGATAAAGTTGATCCGGCGCAATTCGGCTGCGTCCATGTTCAGCTCAATGGCCAAAACCTCGACCATCCGTTCGATGAAATAAGCCGCTTCGGTGACGCGGAAGGAACAGCGATAGGCCACGCCGCCAGGGGCTTTGTTGGTGTAGACACCATCGACTGCCAGATAGGCGGTGGGGATATCGTAAGATCCTGTGCAAATATTCATGAAGCCGGCTGGAAATTTGGTGGGATCTGCGCAGGCGTCAAACCCGCCATGATCGGCTGTTGTATGGCACCAGAGCCCAGTGATCTTGCCGTCTTTGGTGGCCGAGATCTTCCCTTGCATCCAATAATCGCGGGCAAAAGCGGTGGTCATCAGATTGTCCATCCGGTCTTCGATCCATTTTACCGGCTGGCCAGTGACGATGGAGGCCACAACCGAGCAGACATAGCCCGCATAAGCCCCAACTTTATTGCCAAACCCGCCTCCAATATCGGGCGAGATCACGCGAATATTATGCTCTTCAATGCCCGAAATCAGCGAGACCACGGTGCGGATCGCATGCGGCGCTTGAAACGTGCCCCAAAGCGTTAGCTTGCCATTGACCTTATCCATTGAGGCCACGCAGCCGCAGGTTTCCAAGGGGCAAGGATGGGTACGATGATAATAGATCATTTCTTCAGCCACCACATCGGCTTCGGCCAGCACCTGCTCGGTTGCGTCTTTTTCACCAGCTTCCCATGTGAAGATGTGGTTGTGATGCTTGCGAGGCCCATGGGCGCCATCGGCTGTTGGATCAAGATCTTCGCGCAAAACCACGTCTGATTTCAGCGCTTCAAACGGATCCGTCAGAACCGGCAGTTCTTCGTATTCCACCTCAACGGCTTCGATTCCATCCGCGGCGGCAAAACGGTCTTTGGCGATGACAAACGCCACTTCCTGGCCTTGAAACAACACTTTGCCATCGGCCAAAACCATTTGCTTATCGCCGGCTAACGTGGGCATCCAATGCAGGCCCAAAGGTTCAAGATCTTTGGCTGTCAGCACGGCCAACACGCCGGGCACTTTCAAAGCGGCTTCGGTGTTTATATCCACCACCCGGGCATGCGCATAGGGTGAGCGTACAAAATCCCCCGACAGCATCCCATCAAGTTTGATGTCATCGACATAATTGCCTTTGCCTTGGGTGAAGCGCGCATCTTCAACGCGCTTGCGCGAGGATCCCATGCCTTTGAGGCTTGATTTGCGCTCTTCGCGGTCTGGAGTCATATCATTCATTCTGCAGCCTCCTTCGCGGCGTTCATCTCAGCCGCAGCGGCGAGAATGGATTTGACAATATTTTGATAACCGGTGCAGCGGCACAGGTTTCCCGACATTCCAAAGCGTATGTCTTCTTCGGTTGGGGATGGATTTTCCTCGAGCAGTTTTGCCGCACGGGTGATCATTCCCGGCGTGCAATAGCCACATTGCAAACCATGATGCTCTTTGAACGCGCTTTGCAGCGGGTGAAGCGCATCGGGGCCGCCCATACCTTCGATCGTGGTCACATCTGCACCATTGGCTTGGCCAATAAAAACCGTACAGGCTTTGACCGATTTGCCATCCATGGTGATGGTGCACGCGCCGCAATGCGATGTTTCACAACCGATATGTGGGCCCGTGATGTTCAACCGTTCGCGCAATGTATAAATCAGCAATTCGCGCGGCTCGGCGAGAAACTCTTCTTCCTGGCCGTTCACGGTTAGTTTGATATGTAGTTTATCTGTCATGTTTTATTCCTTTCAAGCCCGGGACCAAGCGCGCTGGATCGCGCGGGTCAGGATAACGCCAGCCACGTGCATTTTAAACGCAACGGGACCGCGGTTATCTTCGGTTGGGTCGATATCACCCAGCGCCGCGCTAACGGCTTGCTTGATCGCCGCGTCATCAAGTTGGGTTCCGATTAAGGCAGCACTGGCCGCTTCTGAGAAGATCGGCGTATCGCTAAGATTGGTCATTGCGATCGAGGCGCTGCTGCAGCGGCCGCCGTCTTTGGAAAGCAATACCGCCGAAGCAGCGGTGGCGTAATCACCGATTTTGCGCTTTTGCTTTTCATAGGCATATCCGGCCGCATGCGCGTCAAACGAGATTTCTGTCAAAACTTCTTCATCCTCGCGGGCCGTCATATAAGCGGCTTCGTAAAACGCGCGCGCATTTACCGCGCGCGTGCCATTGGGCCCAACCAAAGTGAATGAAGCATCAAGGCACTGCATAAGGCCGGGCATGTCATTCGCAGGATCTCCATTGGCCACGTTACCCCCGACCGTGCCCATATACCGCACTTGTGGATCTGCGATTTGAAGCGCGGCTTCTTTTAACAAAGGCGCTGCATGTGCCAAGCCTTGATCCGCAATCACTTGCGCTTGGGTGACCATCGCCCCCATTCTGACCCGCGATCCCTCAACGGAGATGTCAGACAAATTAGGGATGTCTTGTAAATCGATCAGGTGCGGAATATCCGCCATGCGCAGTTTCATCATTGGAATCAGGCTGTGGCCGCCGGCCATAACCCGCGCATCGTCGCCATGCTCTGATAGAATGGCGATGGCATCTGTCAAAGCGCTGGGCCGATGATAGCTGAATGGTGCTGGTATCACTGCTTTTCCTCCCCTAAAAGCATTCGTTGCGAAAAGCGTCAGTGAAAGTGGTTTTTCGCACATGCTCTAATACATTAACGCCGCGGAATTTCTCACCAGTTGCGAATGATCTGCACGAATTGCGCTTCTTTGCTAAAGCCCGAGGGTTTCTTTAACCCGTTTGAGATTCGACCGGCTGACGGGAACAGGCGGCAGTTTAGGGTTTTCAAACCGGCACAGACCCGAGTCTTTGAGGCGTTCAAAATGCTGCACCTTAGCGCTGTTGACCAGATAGCTGCGATGGGTTGTGAGAAAGCTGTATTGGGCTAAGCGTTTGGTGGCTTCGGTGATAGGCCAAACGCAAAAATGCCGCACGCCATCGTTTTTATACACATATGTATAATGCCCTTCAGCCCGAATAAAGGCCACGTCAGCGGGCGCGATAAACAACGTGGTGCCGTTGCTCTCGCAGGGAATTCGTTGTGCCCGCGACGCGGCGGATGACGCAGGGCCCGCAGCTGGCTTTGGGCTGGGCGCTGGCGTTGGATCCGGCGCCCCCGACGAGACGGGCGCCGCGCTTTCTGGGTTTGGGCTTGGCATTTGGGTAGGTTGTGGCACCAGAAACGTCACACCTGTCCATAAAAACGCTCCTAAAATGAGGAAGCTTGAGCAGATTACGACCAACGCCAGAACTTCGTTTGTAATGCTAGGCCCCAACTCATTAAACGCCGGAGCTTTGACAAAGCGGGTGCCCCAGATGGCCACGAAATGAACCGCAAAAACCGCCAAACCGAAACAAACCGTTCCCAGTAATATATTACGGTTTGAGCGCTGCTCATAGGCGATCCAGATCGCTGCAACGCACAGGCTTATCGCGGATAAAAATGCCAATGAGATACCTTGAACCGTATAAATGGGGCGGCATAATTGCAGACCGGCCATGCCCAGATAATGCATGGTTAAAATGCCAAACCCGACAAGGCTGCCGGACAGAAAAAGAATTTTTGGGCGGCGCTCAAAAAAATGCAAAAGCCCCAAAGCAACGCCCACTATCAAAATTGCCAAAAGCGCAGATGCCAGCGTGATTGCGGCATCATAGTAAAATAAAACCGGCATTTGCAGGCCCAACATGGCCACAAAATGCATCGACCAAATTCCGCCTCCCAAAGCCACGGAGGCAAGCGATACCGCAATTTTACGCTGCGAAAAAGACTTTTGGGACAGGTCTTTGGTAAGCGTTAGGCCGGTGAAACCCGCAACCAAAGCGATCAGAAAAGACACGACGACAAGGCCGCTATTATGGCTAAACTCTAACGTTGTCATGCTTCACACATGCATTTACCAACGCAAAAAGCAATCTTGAAGGCGTTTATGGCGGCCAACTTCTGCGAGTTTGCCGATAAATTCTCAACCCATTTGGCCAAATCTGCAGCGCTAATTCATGGTGCAGGCGTAAAAGGCAAGGCCGCTTTTTGTGGGTTCAAACCGGGTATCGTTTTGAACGCTGCCGGATCAGGGCTTGTCAGATTTTGGGCAAGCCCCTAGGGTTTTGCGCAAATTCCTTTGCAGAGAGATTGTTGATGCCCACCCTGTCTGATGTTGTTGACCTGAGCGCCTATCCTTTGCACGATCATGCTTTGCTTGAACGCTGCCGGGCTGCTTTTGATCGCGAGGGGGTGCTAACCTTGAAAGGCTTTTTGCGCCCCGAAGCGGTCATAGATTTGGTGAAAGAAGCGCAGCGGGAACGCAAGCATGCATTTTTCACCGCATCAACGCATAATGTTTACTTAACGCCCAAAGATCCTAGCCTGCCTGAAGATCATATTTTTAACCGTCAAGTTAGCTCGTCAAAAGGCTGCATCACCACGGATCAAGTGCCCGCAGGGTCTGGCCTGCATAGCCTTTATAATTCGCACGTGTTTCGCGGCTTTATCGCCCAATTGGTGGGAGAGCAGGCGCTGTTTGAATATGCCGATCCGCTGTCTTCGATCAACGTGCATTACGCGGGCGAAGGCCAAGAATTGAATTGGCATTTCGACAATTCGGAATTTGCCATCACTTTGCTGTTGCAGGCCCCTTTGGCAGGCGGTGATTTTGAGTATCTGCGCGATCTGCGCGATGCAGAAAATGACGATATGAATTTTTCTGGCGTGCAAGCGGTTGTTGAGGGCAAGCGCCAACCCGAGGCGCTTTTGGTTGAGCCTGGCACTTTGGTGCTGTTTCGTGGACGCAATGCGATGCACCGGGTTACTCCAACGCAAGGCGCGCGGGATCGCATTCTGGTGGTTTTGGCATATAATTCCAAGCCGGGTATCGCACTGTCGGAGGCCGCACGGATGACGTTTTTCGGCCGTCTAGGCTAGGGTGTGGTGCCGTTTTAAGCTTTGCCATATTGCAGGCGGCCAACGCCATATGGAAAGGCGATTGTTTTTTATCATGTTTCACATATAAGCGGCGCATCGTTTGATCTGCAGCATCTATGTTGCAAAAAAGGGCCATGCTCTCCATATCTTCTGGGACACTGGCGCAGGGAATGGGCAGAAACCATATGGCTTCGAAACTTTTTTCGGAAAAAGACAAATCAAATATTGCTTGGTTTTGGCGCCGATATCTTAAAAGAAAAACCCCATGGTTGGGCTTGATATTGGCGTTGGTGCTTTTGGAGGGCTTCGTGCTGCAAAAGTTTTTGGCCATCACCGAAACGGGATTACGGGTGATTTTTGAGCAGGGCGACATCATAGATCTGCTGTGGATTTGCTTGATGGTGTTTTTGATTTTTACGGTTCGCGCCTTGGTTTCTTTTGTGGTGCCCACTTTATCCGTGCGTCTGGCCAGTGGCGCTGTTTTAGAGCTGCGTTCGGATCTGATCCGCCATGTTCTTTATATGGATCAAAGGTTTTTTGATCGCACCAATTCTTCGGATCTTATTCTTCGCTTTGTCAATCAAGTGGAAGCGTTGAGTCAATTCGTTGGCCGCACCACGGTGGAAGCTGTGCGCGATGTGGCCACGATTGTAATCATTTCAGGGTATTTAATTTATAAATCGGCGCTGCTTTTTGGCGTTGCGCTGCTTCTTTTGCCGATCATTTTTTTGCTGATGCGGATGGTGTCTGAAACCATCAAACGCATTCAGGCGCAATCTGAGGAGGCGCTGGGCAGTTACATGAATACAATTGAAGAAATGTCTGGGGGCATGCGCACGATTAAAATGACCGGACAAGAGGCGGCTGAGGTCGATCGAATGATTTCTGAATCGGGCAATATCAAAAAATTAGCGGTCAACCTTCATATGGCGCAGGCGCTTGTTTTGCCTTCGATCGATTTATCTTCAGCGGTAGTATATATGGTTGTGATTGGCGGTGGTGGATATCTCGCGCTTTCAGAGGCCTCGGCCTTAGACGGGGCGTCGATTATCGCTTTTCTGTTGGGTTTGGTGATCGTTTTTGATCCCGCCCGGCGCCTGTCGCAATTTTTCACAAAATTGCAAACCAGTTTGATCTTGCTTGCCTCGGTGCGCGGGGTGTTGCAAACGCAGCCCGATGTTTCAGATGAAGGCAATGTCTCAAAGTTTACCGATACGCGCATCGATATCACCCTGCATGATATCGGGTTTTCCTATGAGGCTGATCAAACATTATTCGATGGTATCAGCCTGCAGTTTAAAGCGGGGCAAAAAACCGCCATTGTCGGCTCGACCGGTTCGGGAAAAACCACGCTGCTTAGTTTGATGGCGCGGCTTTATGATTTAAATAGCGGTGCGGTTCTGTTTAATGGACAGGACATTAAAAAGTTCACGTTAAAATCGGTGCGCGAGAAATTTTCAATCGTGGCGCAGGATGTGGTTATTTTTAACAAAAGCATCGCAGAAAACATCCAATATGCAGATCCTAAAGCCAGCGCAGAGGCGGTGCGTGCGGCGGCAAAACTGGCGCGTATTGATGATTTGATGATCGAACGCGGGGATCAGCCTGTGGGTCCAAAAGGCAGCCTGCTTTCGGGTGGTCAAAAGCAGCGGATCGCGATCGCGCGGGCCTTTTTAAAACCGGCGCCGATCCTGCTTTTGGATGAGGCAACATCGGCGCTTGATGCGCTGACAGAACAAAAAGTTAATGCCAGTTTCAAGGATCTTCAGGCCGGTAAAACCACCATCGTTGTGGCGCATAAATTTTCGAGTGTGGTTGATGCAGATCATATTTATGTGCTTGAGGCCGGCAAATTGGTTGAACAAGGCACTCATGCCGATCTGATGGCCAAAGCCGGGCTATATGCCAGCATGTTTTCTGCGCAGGATGATATTTTAATATCTGGATGATGGTGTTTGCGCGCCTTTAAAACCCTGGTTGAGGCGGTCAATATTTTGCGCAGATCTTCGTAAAAGGCTTTGAAACCTTTCGCCAAATGCCGTGAAATGGGCCAATAGGCTTGATTAATCTCACGCGACGCGCCAACACTGTTGTGTATCGTATTGGGGGCCGGCATGCTCAAACCTATCTTGATTATGTTCAATCTGTTTCTTTGGGCGTCTTCGGCGCAGGCGTTTCATCTGTGCACGGATATCCGGGCTGTGGTGGTGCGTGGAGCTGAAATGCTGTTAGAAGGTCAAGAAGAGGTGGCAATTGACGGGATGATTGCGGCCCAAATGCAGGCACATGGGCACATGCATACGCCCGCTTTGCGCGGCGCTATGCTGCGTCAGTCACTCAAATTGAGCCGAAAAATTGCCAATAGCGATTTAAGGCAAGTGACGGCTGTGAATTATTTTGGTGATCAGTTTCATACGGATTGTACCCGCAATAAAATCTGGTCGGGCATCGGACATTAGCGTTTAGAGTGACCGTTTCCTAAAATTATTCTTCTGTTGGTTTCAAGGTTGATAAAGCCATTAAATGCAGCGCGCTGCGAGGCGAGAAAATGAGTTTAAGGCTTGTAAACCCAGAAAAAATCACTCAACTTCCGTGACACCGCGCCCAAATTGGGTTTTTCAGAAACAGGATGTCTTATGGGAATAAAATTCCGCCTACCTTTGGTATGGAATGTCTATTTTTCGTTTTTTATCTATGCGTTCAGTCTGGGGGCTATTTTCCCGCGGCTTGGGGATTTGCAATTGCAAATGGGCATTGGGCCTGCGGCGCTGGGGCTGTCGGTTACCGGTGCCGCGCTGGGGGTGCAAGTCTCATTATTGATGGCCAGTTCAGTCTTGTCGCGGTTGGGATTTCGAAAAGTAATGTTCTTTGGCATGCTGTTGATGGGTATTGGTGAAGCTTTGGCCGGTTTGGCCACCAGCCCTTATGTTTTCTTTGGATGGTTTTTTCTGGCGGGTTTGGCGATTGGCGTTGTGGAGGTTGCGGTGAATGTCGAAGCCGACCGGGTTGAGGCGCTAGCGGGTCGGCGGATTATGAACCGGTCGCATGCTTTTTGGAGTTTAGGGTTTTTCGCCACGGGTTTGCTGGGCGCGTTCGTGGCGCAGTTGGGCGTGCCTGCAGGCCTGCATTTAAGCTTGACCGGGCTTGTTTCGGTTGCGTTAACGCTGTTATTTTTGGCAAGGTATCAGCCAGCGCCAATCCGCGGCGCCGATCATGATGGCCCGCCAAAATTGGCCCGTCCAACCCGTGGGATTATGGTTTTGGTTGCCTTTACATTATCTGCCATGCTGCTCGAAGGGGCTTTGATTGATTGGTCGGTGATTTATATGCGCGATGTTTTTGAGGAAAGCGCTTTTGTAAATGGATTGGCGCTGACATTAGGAGCTTTGGGGCAATTTATCATTCGATTTTTTGCTGATCCCGTTGTGGATCGCCATGGCGCTGAGCGGGTGGCGCGGGTATCTTTGATTGCGCTGGCTTTGGGCGCTGGCGTGGTGTCGTTTACGCCCAATTCCACTTTGGCCCTGATTGGGTTTGTATTTTTGGGTGCGGGAACTGCAGTTATTTTCCCTTTGGCGATCTCGGCGGCGGCGCAAAGAGGCGATCGCTCATCCCCAGAAAATGTAGCAGCTTTGGCGCAATTCTCGTTTGTAACGTTTCTTTTGGCGCCGCCTTTATTGGGTTTTGTGGCAGAAAATTTTGGCATTCGCTATTCCTTTGGTTTGGCGCTGCCTTTGATCTTGGGCAGTTGGCTAACCGTAGGTGCGCTGAGCCATGCGGGCCGGAAGGCATAAAATCTGCGTTGATCCGCTTGGCCCGTCATCTCTTGTCGCAAATGAAGCTGCAGCAAGGGGTCTTGGTCGGTTAGAGCAAGGCTAGAGATATGAAGAGGAAGCCCCGTTATGTCCCAAGCGCTGGTGTCAGATCAGGCCAGGTTAAGCATTCTATGCGTGATGGGTGCGTCTTTGGCGTTTTCCTTAAACGATATTACGGTAAAATATTTTACCGATAGCTTACCGCTTCATGAAGTTATTTTATTCCGCTCGCTTTTTGGAATGGCATTCATTTTGTTCCTTTTCGGGCGAGAGGTGCCCTTAAAAACCATGTTTTCAACCCGCCGCCTGTCGCGCCATATTTTGCGCGGGCTAAGCGTGGTGGTGGCAAATTTTGCTTTTTTTGCAGGCTTGGCTGCCTTGCCACTGGCGGAGGCCTCGGCGATTTTCTTTATCGCGCCGCTGTTAATAACGGGATTTTCGGCATTTTTCTTGGGGGAATATGTAGGTGTCTGGCGCTGGACGGCGCTTTTGGTCGGCTTGCTCGGCGTTTTGATCATCGTAAAGCCCGGCAGTGCAGCGTTTCAATGGGCGGTGATTTTGCCGCTTTTATCCGCGATTGCCTATGCCACCTTGCACACGATCACCCGTTCGATGGGGCTCGCGGAATCGCCCATCACCATGTCGCTTTATATCCAATTGGTCTTTATTGTCGTGTGCCTTGGGATGGGTTTGATGTTTGGAGATGGAAGATTTGCCGGGTTGGGCCATCCTTCGGCTGAGTTTATATTGCGCGCATGGGCATGGCCCAGCGGCAGAGATGTTCTTTTATTCGTAGCTGCGGGGTTTTTCAGCGCGTCTGGTGGCTATCTTATCAGCCAAGCCTATCGCAGCAGTAGCGCTGGTTTGGTGGCCCCTTTTGAATATTCTACGGTCATTTTGGCCGTTTTATGGGGTTATATATTTTGGCAGGAAGTGCCGGGCTTAAGTTCGGCCTTTGGAATCTTTTTAATCATTGCCTCCGGGGTTTTTGTAGCGATACGTGAGTTTAAACGACAAGTGCCGCCTGCCTCGCAAAAGCTATCGGCGCGCCGTTGAGCCGGGCAGTGGCTGCGCTGAAATTAGGGTGCGTTTAACGCGTTTTCAGCCCGTTTTCCCGCGCTACAAAATCTACCAAATGGGGCACGTAATCCTCTGGGCCATCGCCACCCATGGCCATGGCGCGCGCAAAACTACTTTTCGCGGCATTTCCAATTGGATTTGCAATGCTTGCCTCATTGGCCATGCTTTCGAGATAGCGCAGATCTTTGAGCGCGTTGGTCATGGTGAATTTATGGGCCTCACGATTGCCTTCCAGCGCGTAACCCATAAAGGTTTGATAAAACCCACAATCCATCCGGCTACCGCGGATCACGCTGTCAAAGCGCTTGGCATCAATTCCCATTTTAGCCCCTAAGGCCAGCGCTTCGGAATACATGGCGGCATAGCCCAGCGATAGAAAATTATTTAGCAATTTCATACGGTGGCCATCGCCAACCGCGCCGATATGCACGAGCGTTGCAGCCCAGCTTTCGATCACTGGTTTGATCCGCGCAAAAACCGGCTGATCGGCGCCCACCATCGCAGATAGCGCGCCCTCTTCTGCTTGCACCGGCGTGCCTCCTAACGGGGCATCCACCATATGAATGCGCTTTGATTTCAAATTTTCTGCTAGTTTTAGGGTGGAGGTGGGGTCGGATGTTGAGCAATCGATGATAACGGCGTTTTCTGACAGATTAGGGGTGAGTTCCGCGATAATCTGTTCGACCTGAGGCGAACCTGGGGCACAGATGAATACCAGCGTTGAGTCTTTGGCCAGCGCTTCTAGGCTGCCGGCTTCTTGCGCGCCCAGCGACAGCAGATTTTCAACCGGCACGCGGTTTTTATGCGCGATTACGGTCACAGGATATCCCGCGCGTAAAATATTTTTGGCCATGCCATGGCCCATCAGGCCCACGCCGATAAATCCAATTTTTTCGTTTTGCTGCATGCCAACCTCTTTTCTGAAATTTTATGTGTGCATTAATCGTTAGATCAGGTTGCATCGCAAGGGCTTCTTACGCCTAAAGGCGATTGCCTTTGCCCCTGTTGATGGGGTTTACGGACAGCATACCCCTTAATTGTTGTGACTCGCCCCAAAAAAAAGAGACGCTATTTCTAGCGTCTCGAGATACCGAATAATCTGGGAGGATATATTTTCGGTTTTTACGATCTGGGAGGAGGTAGACCGAGCTCTATTGCTACCATATTTTTCTGCACCGCAGAAATACTTATTTTGAATTGCTGCTATGCAGAAAAATCATAGCTCATACATAATCATCCGTGGTTTTGTGCAGATAGGGGAAGGAATGCGTGAATTTTATGCAGCGAAAACTTTTATCTGGGTATGTGCGAATTTAGCGCGCAAGCCTTCGGGCGGATCTGCTGCGCAGATCCTGGCTGGGGTACAGAATCGCGCCCTATTTTCGGACGCACCATAATGGCCCAGCCCCCCACTTTTTAGGTGATGAGGTATAAAGAATTGAGCGGGTGCTTGATATTAATTTTCTGCACCTCAGAAAACCCTGCCTCGGCGCAGAGGTTGCGCAACACAGAATCGGATAGACCCACCGTTCCCATACCTTCTCCGCCCTGCCACATTGAGGTGGTCATACAAAAATGTAGACTGATGCCCAATTTAAACACGCCATACGGGCCTGAATTATCAACCGGATCTTCTGTGGCTTCGATATCCATCAGTAAAAACATCCCATCCTGGGCCATAGAATGTTTCAGGGTTCTTAAGCCAAGCGCCGGGTTTGGCAGATCGTGAATTAAATCAAACGTGGCGACAATATCATATTGGCCCGGGCTGCCTTCATCCATATTCCAATGTTTAAATGTGATATTACGGTCAACGCCAGCCTCTTTTGCGTTGACGCCGGCCTGTTCTATATTTGGCAAGAATGCATCATAGCCAATAAATTCTGACTCGGGAAATAGCTTCGCCAACTCAATCGTGGACCTGCCCGTACCGCAGCCAAAATCGGCAAATCTGGCGCCTTTTTTTAAGCGCTGAGTCAACGCTGGGATATGGGGCAACCAATCTTTTACCAAGAAATTACGATAGCGCGCGCAGCCCGTGTGATCCAGCGCCTGCCAAAGCGCTGGCGGATAATCTTCAAACCCGACGCCGCCACCAGATTTGAAGGCCTCGCGCAGCTTCTCATAGGGCAATAACGCGCTGTTCAGCAATTTAAAGGCACCATATTGGGCAAAGCGGCCGCCGTCTTCCACCAATAGCTGTGCTTGATCTGGGCTTAGCCAGGCTTCGCGCGTGGCTTTATCAAACATCACATAGCCGCTGAGCACGATCCCGTGCAGCCATTCGCGAACATAACGTTCGTTTAATTGCAGGCGCGCTGCCAGTTGCGCTGAGGTAGAGCGCCCGTGTGTGTGCAAATCTTTAAAAAGCCCCAGTTCAATACCAAGACTGCACAGCCGCACTGAGACGGCCCCCGCCATATCCCTTCCGGCTTGTTCCAACAGGGCTTTGGGTTTTGTATCGCTCATCAGCTTGTTTCCTCGGGTTTTGCGGGTCTGCTCTGGCCAAAGGCATGGGGAGGGGTTGGGCCGCCGACGCGCCGTTACATCTGCCCTGCCATATTATCAATTTTGGGTATTGTGTTAAGAATATATTTGCAAAATTCCGCAGCGTTTTTTGCGCAGTTTTAGAGGTGAAGCTCTTCTAGATAGGGTGGGTTACATCCCGCGCGTTCGCAGTTCAGCGCTGCCGCTGTTGCGGCGACTTCTAACAGGCTTTGCAAATTCTCAGGGCTTAAGGATGAAAGTGCCTTATGCGTGTCCCAGCCATTTTTGGTGATCTGCGCGATTAAAGTGCCCATAAAGGTGTCGCCCGCCCCCACCGTATCGGCCAGAGGGGATGCAACGCCCGCAGGCACCGCGATTTTGTGCTGCGCGGTTGCGCCGATCGCGCCTTTTTGGCCCATTGTCAGCACCAGCAATGCGGCATTGCTCAGCGCGCGGATCTTTTCAAATGCCTCTAGCAAAGGCAGCTCTGGAAGCAGATAGGCCAGATCTTCATCGCTTAGCTTGACCAGTGTTGCCGAGCCCAAAAGCCGCAACACGCGCTCTACATATTCTGCTTTATTGGCAATCAATCCCGGCCTGGCATTGGGATCTAGGCAGGTCATCATGCCTTTTTCGGCGCAGCTTTCAAAAAACGCCTCCCAGGCTTGGGCATCCGCACCGGTGATCAAGGCCAAAGAGCCAATATGAAACGCCGTTGCCTTGGCGGGACAAGTCTCGATCAATTGCTGATAGGATATCTGGCGTTCCGCTGTGCCCTCACGGTAGAACTGATAGCTTGGAATGCCATCCGCCAGCGAAACAACCGCCAGCGATGTTGGCTGCGACACGCGCTGGGCGGCCAAGGCAATATTATCTTGTGCCAGGCGCGCTTCCAGCATTGCTCCCAAAGCATCTTCTGAAACGGGCGTCATATAGGTGACATCTTGGCCTTGCCGGGCTGTCGCTATTGCGCAGTTGTAACAAGAACCGCCTGGAATGGCTTGGTACAAAGCCGCCCCATCCGGCGTGCCGGTTTGTACAAAGTCAATCAGGTTCTCTCCACCCACAAGAATCATATGATCGTTCCTTCTTTCTAATTTTGAGCCGGTATCATCGAAAACGCGCTCGGCCAAAGGGGCATTATAATCACACCGGCTTAATAAGCCCTCCAAACCAGCAACGCCAGAGCGGGTTTATTAGATTTACAGCATTGAACTGGGGTCTTTGCCACCCGAGCCGGCGGTCTGTCAAACCCCGTTACAAAGACGCTAAAAACTTGGATACTTCTTGTTGAAACACTGGCCATCCGGCATCTTGTTCCAAAATAAGATGGTTTGTTGAGTCAAGCGGCACAAAGCGGGCATTGGGCATTTTATCTGCCATTATCTGAGATTGATCCATTGGTACGCGTTGATCGCCGCGGCTATGCATGATCAATGTTGGCAGGGTGATCTGGTCTAAGCGGTTGGTCACATCAATTTCGGCATTCACCCGAGAGATTGCGGCCGCATTTTCTGCGCTGGTGCTCAGTTGCATCAACCGATCAAACGCATCTTTTTCCGCCTGGTTCGAATCGGGAATCATAGTGTTTGCAAAAAACTGCCGGAAGGCCGGGATATCAGAGTCCCACCCGGTTTGAATCATCTGAATTTCCAAGTCAGTTTGCGATGGGTTGGCGGATGGTCGCTTATTGGCGCCTTGCGCAAACCCGCCTAAGAAAATTAAACCCTTGACGCGCTCGGGATGGCGATATGCAAATTCAATCGCCGAGGCGCAGCCTTGCGAAACACCAAAGAGCACGCATTTTTCATCTTGAATGGTGTTTGAGACCGCCATGATATCATCTACAAACGCGTCAAATGATATTGTTTCCGGGTGGCGCTCTGACAGCCCATTACCGCGTTGATCAAAGCGCAGCAATTGATGCTCAGAAGAAAGATTTTCGAAAATATGGCGCCATAACGGGCTGCGCCAATCAGCATCCAGATGTGTTACAAAATTTGGCGATTTTAAAAGCACCGGGCCCTGCCCCAAACTGGCCATGGCAATTGCGCAGCCATCGGCACTTGTACAATAGCTGATTTGCTGATCGAGCTGTTTTCCCAAAATTGCGCTGCGCGGATGGCTCGGATTAAAATCTGGCGCGCTCATAAAGCATGCAATTGGACGGTCTATATTTTTAAGCCGTTGAAGACCTTGGGCATCAAAGGCCTGTTGCGCCTGCGTTGACATTTTGCCGAGGCAGTGCTCAGAGGTGCAGATAGATCCCGGTTTTGAAATACTTTCCAACCGCGAGGCGATATTGACGGTAGATCCGAAAACATCCCCTGCCAATTCTATAACTGGTCCATGATGCAGCCCAATCCGATACACGAAAACATCGCTGTTGGGATCTTCATCGCAGAAGGCTTTCACCCCGCTTAGCAGCGCTGTTGCAAAATCAAATCCGTCTTGAGCAGCCTCAAAAAGGCATAAAAACCCATCCCCGGTGGTTTTAATCAAGCGTCCGTGATAGCGGGTTAAAAGCGGATGAAGCAGCCTAGTATGTAGGGTTTGTTGGCGGGTGATGACGCGGTGTTCATCCCTCTCAACCAGCCGCGAGAAGCCAACAATATCCGAAAATAAAACGGTTTTTTCCTGCGTGTCCATATTACCCTACAGAGTTATGTTATGGGGCAAGCGCGGTGCATTTGGCTGTTTGTCACCAGCTTTTGCGGCATATGCCTGCTATCGTGAAAATTTAGGCAACATTTTCTTCCGGTTGCGGTTCTGAAAGTTCATCAATGATCTTTTTAAGGGTTTCCAATTCTTCCAGATCCAGCGGATGTTTCGTAAGCTTTAGCTGAAAATTCTCACCTTCAAAATTCTTTGTTTCAGCGCGAGACGTATCACTAATATCAACTTCATAGGCGATCACACCGCGCTCTAACCCTTTCAATTCAAGCTGTTGGGGGGCGTCAAAGCTAAAATAGTCTTTCACTTGAAAATAGGTTTCCTCAGAGACCAATATTCCCGATGGCATCGCGGCGCTTTCCAAACGTGAGGCCAAATTAACTGCAGCGCCCACCACGGTATAATCAAGCCGGTCTTCACTGCCGAAATTGCCCACGGTGCAATATCCGGTATTGATCCCAACGCGGATTTCCAAATCTTTTTTTAAGCCAAAATGTTTGCTCCAATAACCCCATAACTCGGCCATTCGTTGTTGCATTTCAACCGCCATCGCTACGCATCTTCGGGCATCTTCCTCAATTCCGAAGCTTTCCGGATCACCAAAGAAAATCATGATCGCATCACCGATATATTTATCAATTGTCGCGCCATGTTTCAGCGCGATCTGCGACATTTCGTTTAAATAAAAATTTAATAACGCGGTAAGCTCTTCGGATTCCAATTTGTCAGATATGGCCGTGAAATTTACAATATCAGAGAAAAATACAGTGATTTTTTTACGGTAGCTTTTTACCTCGACATTCTGCTTGCCGCTAAAGATCGATTCGTAAATTTGGGGCGAAAGATATTTTGCCAATTGCCCCGATACGTCTTCCATTTGCTGGGTTTTCGACTGCGCCTCAGCCTTTGCGTCTTCGGCAACCTTTTTTTGTTTTTCCAGCTGGGTTGCCAATGACTTACGCAAATTGGCTTCTAAGCGTAGGCGTGAAAGTTCCTTTTTCAGATCTTTCAATTCTGTTTCTTGGTCTTTGGGCGTTTCAGTCACAGATTCTTTCCTCGCACCAGGGTTTTAAATTGGGCCAAAGCTAGAATGGTTATATACATTGATTTTGCGGCTTTACGGCTTTGGTTTCATAACAGTATTCAGCAAGTCGAAGGTCGTGACAACATTCTAATTGTTCGTTTTGACAAACAGACAAGAATATTGATGAAAAGACGAAAATTAATCAGCCATCACGGAATAATAATTCAATCACTTTACCGATATTTTGCCTGAGATCAGCGGGAATTGTTCGGCCTTAGAGAAACCACGTTTCCCGGCTCTTGTCTCTGAAAAAGTATTTTTAACAATTTAAACCAATTTTTTAAAAATCTTTTGCTGAGTTTTGGTTTTCTTTGATTGGATATGACCCAAGGGAATTTGGTTTCCCCATAGACAGGTTAAAATAATCTTCGTTAATCTAGATCTTAAAACGTGGGTGACGTTTGTAATGTGAAAACAGGCGGAATGAATAAGATGAATTCTTTAGAACAATCAGATTTGAACGCAGTTTTAATTGAAAGTTTGGACACTCTTCCAAGCGGCGTATGCGTTTGGACAGAAGATGATCGCCTGGTTTTCGTAAATCGATTTTTCAACGAACTTCAAAAAGAGGTTGGGGTGTCTCTCGAACCGGGCATCTCACGCTTAGAAGTTGTGCAACAAAATATTGATTGTGGATTTTTAAAGTTACCTCCCGATTTAGATATTGAGGCCTATCTGCGGCAGAGTAAGGCCGATATGTATGCCCAAGATGGGGGCTCGCGGATCGAGCTGCCCCTGCGAGATGGCGGGGTGCTGCTTTTGACCAATAAGCCTTTGAGCTCGGGCAATTACCTGCAGCTCTATACCGATATCACCACGCTTAAAAAGCATGAGGCCGAGCTAGAAGATAAAGAGCGGCGTTATGTTGGGGTAACGCATGCGCTGAATGCATTTGTCTTCGAGTGGAATATTGAAAATGGCCAGACCAGCTTTTCAATCCCCGAAGGCGTTGGGCCGGCAGCTGAAAAAAATATGAGCAGGCTGCAAATGGATCGTTTGGATGCTGTGTTTGAAGAAGATCGTGCGGCGTATAAATCCGCGATGATCGCACATTTTAAAAAGCAAACCCCGCTATTTTCATGCGATCACCGAATCCGATCGGATACAGGCCAATTGAATTGGTACCGCACACGCGGCAAAGCCCTTTGGAATGAACAGGGGCGTGCGGCCAAATTCTATGGGTTGGTTGAAAATATCGATGATCAAAAGAAAATACAGCTGCGCATGGCAGATATCGAAAAACGCTCGCAGGATGTGTTGAACAGTATTTCAGCCGGGATTATGGTCTGGGATGCCAAGGATCATCTGGTCTGGGTGAATAAGTTTTTTGATCGCTTCGGCGTGCCGCTTGAACCAGGGCAACCCTACATTAACGAAACTGGAAAGCTTGTTGATGGGGGCATTTTTTCTTTAGATGAAGGGGTTGATAAGCAAGAATTCTTAAAAGACCGAGTGGCGCAACGCCAGGCGTTGACCGGAACGGCTATAAATTTGCTGCCAAGGATGGCAGATGGGTCGCATCTTCAAATCACCAGTAAACGCCTCGAAGATGGCGGCATGGTGCAAGTGTTTGTGGATGTGAGTGATTTGACCAACCGTGAAGAAGAGCTGAATAATTTGGTGGAAGAGCTCAACACAGCCAAACAAGCGGCGGATGCGGCCAACCAAACGAAAAGTCAGTTTTTGGCCAATATGAGCCATGAATTGCGCACCCCATTAAACGCCATTATTGGCCTTACTGAAATGTTGAAGGAAGATTGTGTTGATGATGGTTTGGAGGATTTTATCGAGCCGCTTGACCGTGTCTTTAGCGCCGGCAAGCATTTGCTGACGCTGATCAATGATGTTCTAGACCTATCAAAAATTGAGGCGGGCAAAGTCGAGTTATATAATGAAACATTCGAATTAGAGCCTTTGCTGCATGGCGTGATTCAAACCACCCAAACGCTGGTCGAGCAAAATAATAATGAAATTGCTTTAACTTTCTTGGAGTCGATCGATGAGGTGACAAATGATCAAACGCGGATAAAGCAGATTTTTCTGAATTTGATTTCCAACGCCACCAAATTTACCGAAAATGGCCAAATATCTTTGACCGTCAGCCGGCAATCCACGCCGCAAGGCGATTTGGTCAAAGTGGATGTTGCCGATACTGGTATTGGCATGGATGAAGAACAGGTGGGCCGTTTGTTCAATGCTTTTGTACAAGCCGACAGTTCGACCACCCGCAAATATGGCGGAACCGGCTTGGGGCTCACCATTTCAAAGCAGCTTGCGCAGCTGATGGGGGGTGATGTCAGCGTGCAGAGCGAAAAGGGCATAGGCACGGTATTCACCGCAAGTTTCGCGTTGAACAATGCCGGGCATATGCATACCGAAAACGCCAGCGCTGAACCTTTGATAACGCGGGTGATCCCCGGCGGTGAACCAACGGGTAAGAAAGTGCTTATCATCGATGATGATCCAACGATCAGTGCGTTGATGCAGCGGCAACTGGTCAAAAACGGGTATGCGGTGCTTATCGCCAGATCGGGCAAGGAAGGCCTGTCTTTGGCCAAAACCCACCAGCCCGATGTGATCACCTTGGATATTTTGATGCCAGAGATTGACGGATGGTCAACGCTTCGAGCGTTGAAGGCCGATCCCGAAAGTCGCCATATCCCAGTGATTATGGCGTCAATTTTGGATGAAAAAAACAAAGGTTTTGCCTTGGGTGCGGCAGATTTTCTATCCAAGCCGATCGAGCGGGATTATCTTATTTCTTCGGTGCAACGGCTTATTGGCCAGAAAAAAGCCGCAACCATCTGCTTGATCGAAGATGATCAAGACCTGCGCTTTACCGTGAAAGAAATCCTAGAAAAAACCGGCGCGACAGTGCTTGAGGCGGGCCATGGGAAACAGGCGTTTTCTGTCTTGGAAAACCACAATGAACTGCCCGATTTGATTTTGCTTGATCTGTTGATGCCCGTGATGAACGGGTTTGAGTTTCTGCAAAAGCTGCAGGCAACCAAGTTTAAATCAATCCCGGTTTTGGTGTTAACGGGTGCCGATCTAAGTTCTGAAGAGCGCAAAATTTTATCGCAGGAAACCCTGCGCGTGATTGAAAAAAATACCGAAAGCGTGGCGCTTATTGCCGATGACATCGCGCAAGCGATCGAAACAATCAGCGGGGCGGTGCGCTGATGGTGAAAATATTATATATCGAGGATAATGAAGATAACGTTTATATGCTGAAGCGGCGCTTAACGCGCAAAGGCTTTGACATGGTGATCGCGGGTGATGGGCTTGCCGGGGTGGCTATGGCGCATAGTGAATCCCCCGATTTAATTCTTATGGATTTGAGTTTGCCCAAAATGGATGGGTGGGCTGCAACGCGGGCGATCAAGGCAGATCTCGCCACGCAAGGGATTCCCGTCATTGCTTTATCCGCGCATGCGATGGAAGAGCATAAGCAAAGCGCCCTGCAGGCAGGTTGTGATGATTATGATACAAAGCCGGTGGACCTGCCCCGATTGCTGGCCAAAATTAACGCAGCATTGGGGCGGTGAAATGACTAATAAAGAACAGGCAAAGATCCTTGTTGTCGATGATATTGAAGCAAATCGCTTCACTTTAGAGCGCAGGTTGAAGCGCGATGGATATGCCAATGTTTCTTTAGCCGATTGCGGTAAAGCCGCGCTAAGCTTTGTTGAAAGCGCTGAATTTGATTTGGTGCTTTTGGACCTTATGATGCCTGATATGAGCGGTCTTGAGGTGCTTAAAATCTTAAAGTCTGATCCACGTTATCGCAAAATTCCAGTTGTTATGGTCACTGCCTCTGATGAGGTTGAGACGGCGGCTGAGTGTATTTTAAGCGGGGCTGATGATTTCATTACCAAGCCGTTTAACGCCACATTGCTGAAGGCGCGGGTTGGCGCCTGCCTTGAAAAGAAGCGTTTGCAAGATAGCGAAGATCTGTATCTTAGCCGAGTGGAAAGCGACAAGCAGCGCTCTCAAGAGGTATTGAAAACCGTGCTGCCCAACGATGTCGCCGTAGAGCTTCAATCCACTGGGCGCGTGCATTCTCGGCGCTATGATGACGTTGCTATTTTGATCTGTGATCTGGTGGGGTTTACCGCGTTTTGTGAGCAGAATGATCCTGAAATTGTGGTTAAAACTTTGCAAACGCTGGTGGAAGCGTTTGAACAGGTGTTCACCAAATTCGGTTTAGATAAGGTGAAAACGGTGGGCGATGCGATCGTTGCCGTGGGCGGCTTAGCGCGGCCAGCACCCGAAGCGGTGAAATCCTGCGTCTCTGCCAGTTTGATGCTGCGCGATATTGCCAATGCGTTTGAGCCTTCTTTTGGGTTGCATGTGGGCATCCATAGCGGCTCATTGGTTGCTGGCACCGTGGGCAAATCAACCATCCAATTTGATATTTTGGGCAAAGATGTGAATATCGCCTTCAATATTTGTGATTTGTCCGAGAGCGATCAGATTTTATTGTCAAGCGATGCATGGATGCATGTGCGCAATGAGGTGGTGGCAAAATCTGCAGGTTTGGCGCGGTTGAAAAGTGGCCAAGATATCGAACTTTTTGAGTGCGGCGTGTAAAAGCTTACCGCCAGGTCACGCTCTGCTCAAGATTGGGCCGTGGGCGCTCTGGAGGTGTTTTAGTTTCGGTGCCTAAATAAATCAAACCAGCCACGCGCTCATGGGCGCTTAATCCAAGGCCATTTTCTACAAAGCTGCGATTGTGGCTGGCCCATCCCGATAGCCAATTCGCACCCCAACCGGCGGCAAGGGCGGCATTCAGCAAAGCGAGGCAGACTGCGCCGGCCGAATAGGTTTGTTCAATTGTGGGAATTTTCTCTGATGGTTTTTGAACCTCGATCACGGCCACTGCCACATGGCCTTGGTCAAAAGGTTGGCGGGCTTTTTCAACTGCAGAGGCGTCTAATTGCGCCTCGAGCGCGCAGGCTTCGGCAATGCCGGCCAATTCATCCAAACTGTCTGACGTTAAAACGATCAGGCGCCAAGGTTCTAATTTACCATGGTCGGGCGTGCGCAGCGCTGCCGTTAAAACATCACGCAATTGTTCTTGATCTGGCGCGGGGAGGCTTAAGGTTTTTGCTGGCCTTGAGCGTCGCGTTAATAAGAAATCTAAAGCGGCTTGGTTGCGTTTGGGCATTTACTCGTGATCCATTTTAAAGGCGCCATGGCCCCCTATTTATTTGAAATTAGGGCGTTTGCGCGATCTATTGGGTTTAATAATCAGACAGCGCGATCCGATCCATGATTTTAACAAGCTCGACGCTGATGCCAGGTTCCGACATCGCGTGGCCTGCGTTTTTGATCATTTTTAAATCGCATTTGGGCCAAACTTTGGACAGCTCGATCGCAGTTTTGGGCGGGCAAATCATATCATATCTGCCTTGCACGATCCACCCGGGGATATGGGCGATCCGCTCCATGGCGTTTAAGATTTGTCCGTCATGGTCCAAGAACCCGTTATTGATGAAATAATGGTTCTCTAATCTTGCGAAGGTGCGCGCGTAATCGCTTGGTGCTTCACCTCCACGGCCATCCGAATACACCGAGGCCAATGCGGTTTCCCAAGCTGACCATATCCGGCCAAACTGTATTTCAACGCGCAGATCTCCGCTGAACAAACGGCGGTGAAAGGCTGCAATCAAATCATCTCGTTCGTCTTCCGGGATTTTTTCTATAAATTTTTCCCAGGCGTCGGGCCAAAACTGGCTGGCCCCGCCGCCATAAAACCACGCCAATTCATTCTGAGTCATTGTGAAGACGCCGCGCAGAATGAGATGGCTCACCCGTTCTGGATGGGTTTGAGCATAGATCAACGCCAATGTGGCGCCCCAACTGCCTCCGAATAACGCCCATTTTTCAAGACCCAGTCGCTGCCGCATCGCTTCCATATCTTGCACCAGATGCCAGGTGGTATTGTTGGTCACGCTGGCCTGCGGCTTGCTGCGCCCGCAACCGCGCTGATCAAAAAGGATAATATGGTATTGTTCTGGATTGAAATAGCGCCGCATGATCGGGCTACAGCCTCCGCCGGGCCCGCCATGAACAACCACAACCGGGCGCCCCTGTGGGTTTCCACATTGCTCGATATAAATGTGGTGACCATCCCCCGTATCGATAATCTCTGCAGAAAATGGATCGACGGTAGGATATAAATGCTGATATGCGCGTTTTTGATCTGAGAATTTATCCATGAACGCACTATATGTGATTTACAGAGCAAAAGACCAGACGGAGAACCCTATGAGCGGCGCAGAATTTACCGTAGATGCTAAAGAGATTGCCAAATTTGAGGCGATGGCCGCAGAGTGGTGGGACCCCAATGGTAAGTTTAAACCGCTTCACATGCTTAACCCTTGCCGATTGGATTATATCATTGCGCAGATAGCGGCAGAATTTGACCGCGATCTTGCGCAAGACAACCCCTTTGAGGGATTGCGCATTCTGGATATAGGATGCGGGGGTGGTTTGCTCTGCGAGCCGATGGTTAGATTGGGCGCAACGGTCACCGGGGTGGATGCAGCAGCGCGCAATATTCCTGTGGCGCAAGCCCATGCCGATCAATCAAACCTGCAGATCGAGTATATCGCTGGCACGGCCGAAAGCCTTGTGGAACAGGGCCGCGAGTTTGATGCGGTATTAAATATGGAGGTGGTCGAGCATGTCGCCGATCCGCAAGGATATTTAAAAGCCTGCCAAGAGCTTCTGAGACCGGGGGGGTTGATGGTGTGCTCTACGATCAACCGCAACGCCAAAAGTTTTGCCATGGCGATTGTGGGTGCGGAATATGTGATGCGATGGTTGCCCAAAGGCACGCATGAATGGTCAAAATTTATCACCCCGGATGAATTGTCTGGTTTTATCGAAGCTGCGGGCCTTTCGGTTGTGGATCGCAAAGGCTTTGTTTTCAATCCGCTTAGCTGGCAATGGCGATTGTCTGACCGGGATCTCAGCGTGAATTACGTGACCGCCAGCGTAAAACCCTAATCCGGATTCAGCATATAGCCTTCGCCGCGAACTGTTTGCAGATAGCGGGGTTGTTTTGAATCCGGCTCAATTTTTCGGCGCAACCGGGTGATTTGAACATCGATTGCGCGGTCTTGGCCTTGGCTTTGATCGCGCCCTAGTTCGCTCATCAGATCCTCGCGGCGGATGGGCCTGCCCGCGCTTTGCGCCAAAATGCCCATTAACGCGCTTTCAGTGGCGGTCAGGCGGATTTGCTCATCGGCTTTCCAAAGTTCTTTGCGCTGCATGTCATATCTGATCTGCCCAAGCGTAATTATTTTAGGCCCCGCGCCTTGATTCAGATCGGTTGGAACGCGGCGTAAAATTGCATGTAGGCGCAACAGCAATTCTTTGGGCTCGAAAGGTTTTGAAAGATAATCATCAGCACCTGCCTCAAGGCCGCAAATGCGATCCTCGATCTCGCCTTTCGCGGTTAACAGCAAAATTGGTGTGTCAATTTTGCGGCGAAGATCTTTGGTCAGCGAAATCCCATCCTGACCGGGCATCATCACGTCACAGATGATCAAATCAAAGGCAAGCCCCCCCAGCAAGTTGCGGGCATGGTGGCTATCATCGGCGGTGGTCACGTTGAAATCATTGCGCAGCAAATATTTCTTGAGCAGATCGCGAATGCGCTCATCATCATCAATGATCAAAATATGTGGAATCAACATTTAAGCCCCATCCT
>Ga0228643_1000047_pt1 | contig 53535 bp, 67 predicted proteins | sample 55DmetaG_FD_190533 | JGI IMG/M metagenome (GOLD analysis project Ga0228643, IMG submission 190533) | Seawater microbial communities from Monterey Bay, California, United States - 55D | ecosystem: Environmental > Aquatic > Marine > Coastal | place: USA: California | collected 2016-11-08
AAGAATACTAATAACGATTTCATTTATTAATTTAATCCTGTTCCATTTGCATCACCTAATACTAATAAGTAGAAATTACCTGCTGTAGTTCCATTTATTTGTGGTGATAAGAATTCTTCTTGTCCTGAGATTGTACCAGATTGATCTGAGGTAGCAGCATTAATAGTATTGTATTGAGCTTCAGTAAAGAATAATACATCGGGGTTATTTGTATAAGCGCTTAAACCTTGAGCTAATCTAGCAAATAACATATAAGAATCTGATACCGTAATACCATTTGCTTGGTTTGTATTACCGGTATAAAATTGTATACCTGTTGATGTTTGTACTCCTGCTGCTATTTGAGCAATCATATTTGCATCAGCTGCTGATAATGCTGTACTTGCATCTAAACCACTTGCAATTTTTAATCTAACTTGCCAGTAATCTTGATCTATATTTTCTGAGAATGTTGCTGTTCCATCGGCTGCTGTTGTATCTGTAGCGACATCCACCCAAGTACTGCCATCTGCTGATTTTTGTAAAATTACAGGAATAGATTCTGCTGGGTTTGTTGCACTATTTAAGATAGTTGCTACATAATCAAATGCTGGTTCTATAAAGTTACCGCCATTATCTGATGTGCCTAAAATAGCATCTGTACCATCAGTTTGTGCATAATAAGCAGTTAAATCATTTGTAAAATCAATCCCATCAACTGTACCATTAGAGTAGCTGGATTTGAATGGTAATTCAATATCAAACATATTACCGGCAATAAGGTCAAAAGTAGTAGAAGCACCATCATAGGCCCATACAACTTTTACAATTCCATTTGTTGCATCCACATCTGTAGACATATAACCTACAGGTCCTGAAGTATTATTATAAGTTATAATTGGTGTATCAAACACATCTTTATCATAGCTGAAAGAGAATTGAATACCTTTTACTGTGTTCCCTGATGTGTTATCATAGTAAATGTCAACTACGGTATTGTTTGAGGAATTAACTGACTCTAAATTGTAAGTAGAATCAAGAATTACATACGGCTTAGTTGCATCAGGTGATGTAGTTTGACCATATGTAAACACTGTGATTAATAATGCGGTTATGAGGGTAATCGTTTTTTTCATTGTAATCTTATTTTAACGTTAATTTATTATAAATATAACTAGTTCCTGTGTCCGGTTCTTATTAAGTAAAATATAGTAGAGTCTCCATTACTTCGATCAAATAAACTATAACTCCCATATCCAAAATTTTCAGATTTGTCATCAGTATCTGTATCTAAAGGATCCCAATCAAATGGAGTTTGTTGATAATGAAAAACCTTTGTTGAAGGAGTATTACTAGTGTACTGTGTAACTACACCATTCATATAAGCTAACATAAAGTATAGATCTGCTACACTAAATTTTCCATCATTATTAACATCCATTCTCCAGTAGTCTTTAGAGTTATAAACTCCACTGATTAATTTATTAGTAAAGTAGTTAACATCACTTAAAGTAGGGGTTGATAGTGCAGGAGGTACTACATCTATAGTATAATCATAATTATTATAGTCTAAATTAGTTGAAAAACTATAAGCCCCGTTTGTATCTGTTACAGCTTCTGAGTGTAAGTTATAACTAAATCCAACCTGGTTTTTGTTTTGTGTTTTAAGTTGAACTGTAACTCCTTCTAAAGGTTCTTCTTCAGCACCATAAACGTACCCGCTGTGGTTTATCGGATCAGTAGCTCCTGTAATAGTAGTTTTGAAATCAACTGTATTACCATAAGAATAATTACCACATAAGGTAGGGGAAGAAGAATATACCATTATAAATCTCATATAAACTTCTCCATTGAAAACTGTTTCCGGAACAGTAAATGTGTGGTTAAAGTTTCTAGTTCCAGACCACTGACTATTACTTGTATGAACTAATTCTCCTACATCATTTAGATTTCCATTACCGTTAAAATCAATCCATAATTTAAAGTATTGTTTGTAATTACCTTGTGTTTGAGCTTGAAAATTAAGAGTAATTATATCTCCAGCAGTAATTGTAGGAACTGGAGTGCCTGTATAATCTACATATCCAGGCCCATTCCATCCTGTATTTACAATGTAATTTTGTCCATTTATATTTATTGAATTTAAACGTTCGTACCCAAAGTTTGTCGAAGTAGAAGAACAGAGAGGAGATTGTGCATTTATAAATCCACTAATTAATACTAATATAAAGGTTAGTTTCTTCATATAAATAATTGTTCACAAAAAAGAGGGCTAATGCCCTCCTCTATAAGTTATATTAGTTTTAAGTTATTTACCTCTGTTGCCGAATACTTTACCAACTTCAGCAATTCCAAAAGCACCTAATACTATCCATACAAATGAATCATATATGAATTCGTTTATTACTAAATCTGTACCGATATACCCGGTTACTAGATCTGCTACTGCAAATATTACCATTACAGCGAATGCTAAAAATCCTACCACGGACTTTTCGTTAATATTGTTATCGTCATCAAATAAATTCTTGAATGCCATTATCTTATCTTTTAAATATTTAATCATAATATAACGTAATTAAGTGTAACGATTTAATAATAAATAGCTAAAAAAAAAGAGACCCTGCATAAAGGGTCTCTTTCAGTATAGGCAATAGTTAAACTACTTTAAGCATCTCATGATGGTTGAGGATGCGCCGTATTTTATAATGTAGTAACCTCTTTTGGAAGAAATTCTGCATTAACGTGTCCACACTCGGTGCAGGCAAAGACTGGGATTGGAACATATGTGGGCTTTCCTGTTCCGGTTAGTAAGCCAGAGGCTTTTCTAATTAACAGTACTTGCTGGAAATGAATATGGCCGCATTCTTCGCACTCTACACCTTGTGTTTGATTAATATCGAAATTAACTTGAGGTTGCTGCATTCTTACTTATTTTCCTTTTTGTTAGATCTACGAGCTTTCTTATTAGAAGGCTTACGTCCTCTTCTAGGCTTTCCTTTAGCAGCTTGTACTACATCGTCTGCTTGAGCTACTACTTCTTTAGCTGCATCTACAACGTCTTTAACTTCCTGCTTTACTCGTTTTGCTCTACGTTTTACTTCTTTTACAGTCTTATCAACATCTTCCTTGATGTCTTCTACCTTTTCTTTTACATCTTCGATAGTATCTTCTACCTCATCCGGAATGTAATCTCCGTCTCTGTCGTTGATTTTACCCTGTCTATAAAAAGCAAAATAATAGATTCCTACTGCTACCACTAGTAATCCTAAAATAATTAAAATTGTGTTCATGTTTTGTTACTTAAGTTATTATTAATTTATAAATATGCAATACCGTTTTTTCTAGGGTATTTTTCTGTAATAAAGTAGTAAAACTCTATCAACGTATCGTTGTATTCTACTAACTCGTCAAATATTTTACTTTTACTCAATCCTATTAAGTCACTGAAAGATTTAGCTAGGTCATCTAGTTTTCTCTTCTCATCTACTTCATAGTCTTCTAATAATCTTTTTCTCCTTGCTCTATCTAAAGACGTCTCCTCTACATACCTCCCCATATCATCATGAAGCTCTACAAAACGTTCATTCATTCTATGCTCTACTATTTCGGCTTCAAACTTATAAGATGCTAATCCAAAATCTCCATTCAAAATCCTATCTCTCAAAGGACTTCTATTAGACATAGGCTTATTCTTATCTACATAGCTTCTCCACCAATGAAACCTATTATAAGGTCTCTTATAGTAATTCTCTTTAAAATAATCTTCCAACCATTTTACTGAATGCTGCGGTTTATAAGGTTTCTCTATCTTCATATAATTTAATATACGAATAATAATCCTAATCGCAAACTTTTTTTACTGAAAGTTCATCTTTAGCTATACTTAAAAGCAAGGAGGGTTTCATATCTCTGTACTGTCGCGCAATATTTGCCACAGTCTCTACCAATTCTAATTCAGTATAGCTTTCAACAGACTTGTGAAATTCTCTTTTTCTAATAGTAATACCACCATCAGGAGATTCATAAATATAGGTCTTTGGCCTACTTTCTCCTCCTATCTTCGGTACACTGTATTTACCTCCTTGATCGCTAAGTTCGTAGTATTTTTTAACTGAATCACTCATAACTTTTATTTTTATGTTTAGGTTTGCGTTTGTATTGTTTTTTACTCCGATGAGGGAGAGGTATCATTAGTGCCTGTCTCCACTCCTGGTATGTTAGTGCTACTGTCTGTAGTTTTTTCTCTGTTCCATTCATCATTAAAGTATTCAAATGCTTCTGTCATATTAATAAATATAAGAAAAATAATATTACGTTCCTACTTTTATGTTAACTATTTATTAGTATGAAAAATATAATCACTTTACTCTTACTTGGCTTGAGTTTGAACTCAACTGCCCAACTTTTAACCGAATATGATAAACAATACCACTTTGCCGGTGGTGCTATAGCTGCTGCAGGTACCTATACTCTTGTTTATGCTAAGACAAAAAATAAAAAGAAAGCATTGATCTACTCCATAGCTTCTTCTATATTGGTTGGTACTATAAAAGAGCTTTCCGACAGCAGAGAGAAGGGTAATCGCTTTGATAAACGTGATTTATTAGCCACTACTTACGGAGGACTTGCCATTGGAGTAACATTCAACTTATTTACGAAAAAAAAGCCCTAGCCGTTTCCGGAAGGGCCTTGATAATTCGCGCGTGGCGACTTCGTCGGAGAGAGAAAAACGCCCCCTCCCACTCACCTACCTAACCTCGTCCATATTAGCTTTCTTATAAGGAGTAATTAATTTCTTAATCTCTCCTGCTGCCTTACGGGCTTTAGCTTGTGATGTCTTAGTTGATCCTTCATTATTTTCTTGAAGAATGTTAAACTGCTCTGCAATTTGTTCGAATAAATCTTGTTTTGCACTCATAATTTTACGTTTTTTATTTAACTTAGTTTTAGGATAAGCCATTTCTGTCTTTATCAACCTATCCCCATCGTACGTCCATTTGTCTTTAAGGCCGTACTCATTTGTATATTCTCTAACTGTTATATTTGACATTACATCATCATGTTAGGATCAATACCTTTATTTTCTTTCTCTTTAATATTTGAGATAACCGTTTCTGTTATTAACATAGTTCCGGCTACTGATGCAGCATTTTCTAATGCAAGCCTGGTTACTTTTGTAGGGTCAATAATACCGGCTTCTAACATATTAACTACCTCTTCTTTTCTTGGATCATATCCTGCCCAGGTATCTCCTTCAGAAGTTAGAACTGACTCTTCTACGTCTCCTGCATTAACATTACTGTATCCTGCGTTTTCTAATATCTGGAAGAATGGTTTTTCAATTGACTGAATAACTATATCGTAACCTGTTTGTTGATCTTTAACTGAAATGTCTCCGATGATACCTGACAAGTATTTAGATGCATTAAGTAATGCGATTCCTCCTCCAGGCAAAATTCCTTCTTCTAAAGCTGCTTTTGTTGCATGAAGAGCATCATCTACTCTGTCTTTCTTTTCTTTCATCTCTACTTCAGTATGACCTCCTACATGTACAATCGCTACACCTCCGATAAATGCTGCTAATCTTTCTTGTAGATTTTCAATTTCATAGTTAGAAGAACTTTCATCAATTTGAGATTTTAATTCTTCAACTCTTGAATGAATAGCTTCTTCTTCTCCTTGTGCATCGATGATGGTAGCAGTTTCTTTTCCTACTACTACCTTTTTAGCAGTACCTAACCAGGCAGAGTCAAACTTATCTAATCGCATTCCTTTCTCAGGTGATATAACCGTACCTCCTGTTAGTACTGCAATATCTTCTAACATTGCTTTCTTACGATCTCCGAATGCAGGTGCCTTAATTGCTACTGCTTGAAGAATACCTCTCATCTTATTTACCACAAGAGTAGATAACGCTTCTCCGTCTATATCATCGGCAATAAGTACTAATGATTTATTTTGTTGAGATACTGCTTCTAAGATAGGTAGTATTTCTTTAACCTGGTTTAGTCGCTTGTCTACAATCAATATTAACGGATCTCGAAGAACAGCTTGCATTGTATTATTATCTGTAACAAAGTAAGGAGACTTATAACCTCTGCTAAATTGCATTCCTTCTACCGTTTCTAGGTAGGTTTCTCCTGTTCTTGATTCTTCGATAGTAATTACACCGTCTCGTCCTACTTTGTCCATGGCTGTGGAAATTAACTCACCAACTTCTGTATCGTTGTTAGCTGATATGGTAGCGACTTGTTTTAGCTGTTCTTCGTCCGTAATATCTTTTGAATACTCTTTTAAAAATTCTACTGTCTTTTCTACTGCATCGTCGATACCTCTCTTGATATCTACAGCATTTACTGCACTGGTCATTCTTTCAATACCCTGCTTATATATTTCTCTTGCTAATAATGTAGACGTGGTAGTTCCGTCTCCAGCTTGATCAGCAGTCTTAATAGAAGCCTGTTTAACTAATTGTGCTCCTATATTTTCTACTCTATCTTCTAAGTCTATAGATTTAGCAACTGTAACACCATCTTTTGTTGATACTGGGTTGCCTTGGTTTTGTTCTATTATTGCGTTACGGCCTGATGGTCCTAGTGTAGCTACAACAGCGTCTGCTAGTTTGTTAACTCCTTTAAGTAACTCTTCTCTTGCTTCTGATGAAAATACGATTTTCTTATCCATTATCTCTTTCTTTAACTGTTGCTAATATTTCTCTATCCTGTACTATGTAGTACTCGTCTCCTTCAAAGTCAATACGTAATGTACCAATTTTTGGAACTAAGACTATATCTCCTACTTTTGCATTAACTGCAATGAAATGTCCAAATTCAGATAATCTACCCGGTCCTATTTCTAGGACTTCGCCCATTTCCGGCTTTTCTTTACCCATATCAGGGATTACAATATTGCCATACATCTGCTCGCCTTCATCTATAGGCTTAATCAGTACACGGTCATTCTGTGGAATAAGTGTTTTACTCATTTATAACTGTTTTTATTTATTAAATTAATATACGAACTATTTTTCGAAAATCAAACCCTAGAGCGGATAAAACCTATTTAATTTTCAAAGATCTTGGTGCAGATCCTTTAGCAAACGGAATATCAATCTTCAACAAACCATTAATAAAGTTTGCTTCGGCTTTTGATAAGTCGTATTTGCTGTCGATTTTCCATCCTAGGTTAAAGGAACGTTTTGCAATACCTCTATGTAAGTATTTTGTTTCTTCCTTCACTTTGGATTTTTCGTAATTTACCTTAAGATTGTTTCCATCTACAATAATCTCAATTTCTTCTTTTGGGATTCCTGTACAAGCAATATCTATCTGAACTCCTTTTGGAGCTTCGATAACGTCTACTGGATGGGCTACTTTGGTGTCGTGTGCTAGCGGAGAAAATTTGCCAGCTTCTTGAAAAAGATTTCTAACTAAAATGTCGAACGGAGACCGTTCATTTAAAAATAATGTACTCATATCATATAGTGTTGCGAGTGCCTAAGCTACTCATGTTAATAAAAAAAAATCGCTCTAAGGTCAATTCTCTTTAATATAAATAGACCGTAATTTGCTTTTAATGTCCTTCTTTCCAATTGTCTGCTATTTCAGGAGGAGCTTTCAACGTAACTCCAGGTAGTACTAGGTTATTCTCCATTATCTCCTGTACTATAGGGGCAAAGTCTTTTGCTTGATCTTCCCTAATATTAATTATAAGTTGATCATGAACCTGTGCTTGTACGATTGCATCAATTTTCATCTCCTTAGCCTTACGGTTAATCTTTAATGCTGCTCTATTCACTACAGATGCTGCTAATGACTGAAGCTGAAAGTTTAAACAGTTATTCAAACCATTTCTATAATCTCTATATACCTGAAGTACTTGATCCTTACCGTATTGGTCAGACAGTTGATTTCTAAATCTCCAGTCCATTATTCTTTCTCCGAACTTCTCATATATTTTAGTAACCTTAGGTAGGTGTCTAATACGTCCTACATAGTTTTTAATATATCCATGAGCTTTAACTTGCAATCTAGAATCTTCTCTCCACTTCTTCAAATCAGGAAAACCATCTAAATAACCTGCTACTAGTTTTTCTGCTTCTTTAGTAGGTATCCCTAAAGTCATACCCAAAGCATAAGCCTCCATACCGTAAGCAATACCTAATGAATAAGCCTTAGCTTGATTACGCTTAACAGGGTCTAACTTCTTTAAGTAATTATCAGCTTTTTTATCTGGAGATACTCCTTTTAGCTCTTCAGTTTGTATAGCTACGGTAGAGTAGAAATCCCAACCATTATTAAATATCTCCTGTAATTTTACATCTCCTGTAACTGAGGCGAAGCAATGAGGTTCTAACGATTCGTAATCCGAATCTATTACCTTTCTATCTTTTCCAGCAATTAAAAATGCTCTAACAATATTAGTATATTTAACAATGATCGGAGCATCTTCTCCTTCTTCTTTAGGTTTAGGAAGCTGTTGAGCATCCGAACCGTAACGGCCTGATACAGTTCCGTGTTGTTTAAAGTAGAAGTAGTATCTACCGTCTTCGCTATTATCTATAAACCTATCAACATACGTAGATTTAATCTTAAGTAGTTTATTATATATTCTCAAGTTTTCAGCCCAAGCATAGGTCTTAGCTAAGCTTTCTAACATATCCATATCAAACTGAGCTTGACCTTTTCTAGTTTTACTCTTAGCTTTAATCCCCATATAGTTAAATACAATCTCACCTAAGTGCTTTTTAGACTGTATATTAATATACTCTCCATCATTCTTCTCTTTCCAAAGCGACATAGAAATACGAGCTATTTCTATTTCCTCTAGTACTGAGTTATCGCCTGTTAGTAGGAATTGCTTTGCAGGACTATCTTCTAGCTCTTCAATATTCTTTTGAGTAAGAGAGTATTTACCAGTCTTTTCCGATTTAGGTAAAGATAGTGAATACCTTTCAGCAAGCTTTTGAGCCCAGCTACCCTTATGGTTAGGAGGAAAATTATCGAATGCAGTATTCATCACCCATTTTTTAGCTTCAGAAGTTGCTAATAAGCTCTTCATAACTACTCCTTTATTCTCTTGTAAGTCTTTAACTATATTATCATGAGTTTCTTGCAGTAAGTCCATATCTAAATCTACTCCGTAGTCTTCCATAGGTATAGTTACTTCTTTGTATATAGGCATTACCTCATCTTCGAAAAAGAACTTCTCTAAATTCTCTTCTTTAAGTTTAGTTAAGAAGTAATTACATAAGCGTAACGTTAAATCCGTATCTGCAGAAGCATACTTAGAAAGTATATCAAGATCTGCTTTATAAATTTCAAAGTTAGTTTTAGTTACTTCCCCACCATTTTTCTTAATAGAGTCTTTTAACTCTATTTGCTCTTCGTTAGCAGCTTTTTCAACATCTAACCCTATATGCTCCTGAACTGATATAGCTAGAGGTTTAAGACCAAATACTCCCATACCAGCACCTTCTTCCTGAACTGTATGAACTAGTAGTAGAGTCTCTACCCATAAATCTTCTAATAAATCTACTCCAAAGTAGTTCTTAATAAACCTACAGTCAAACGAAGCATTATGCATTACTAGCTTCTTACCTTTTAACATTTTAAGTAAGTTCTTAGAAATCACTTCTGTACTTTGACCGTTAATTTCCTGTACTTGCAATTCATTTGCTTCATGACTCCATACAAGTGTAGGAAGATAGAACCCTATACCTTCTGCTCCGGAAATAGACCATCCTACTATCTTTCCTTTCCTCATATTTAACGAAGTAGTTTCCGTATCTATAGCAATCACTTCTGATTCTTCTATATGTTGGAACATTAACTTTAACGTCTCTGAGTCTTGTACTGTGTAATACTTTTTTTCTATTTGCATATATAACCTTTTATTAATTTCGTTGCATGTTTAAAGCAGGTATATCGCCTACTTTATTAAAATAATCATGAAGCATAGCTTCTTCTAATCCTTTCTGATAATTAATATAAAAAGAATAATCCAATAAACAAACTTTTTGTTTAGGAGTTTTGAAAGCGTAAATGTTAACTGACTTGTAATTAGTTTTAATACTTTCTCTAATTCTAATATTACCTGAATTAGATATACATTTGTACTGTGTATTTATTCTATGGAAGATATTAGCTGATTGTCCTATTTTTAAAACTACACCGTCGTTAGAGCATATTAGGTATACTCCTGGTTGTTTATTCCAATCTTCTTTGTCTATTTCAAAATTTACATCTACACCTTGCTTGAGTCTATCGCTAGAAAAGATAGAGCCGATCTTTATAAAACCTTTTTGCTTCCAGTATTCTACTGTTTTCATATAACCTTATTTATATTTAAATATAAGAAAAAAGTTGCGATTAAGCAACTTCTCTCCTAGTATTCTCCATAAAGATCGAACTTTTCTGGTATCGGTTCTTCTATGGTTATCTCCTCTGTTTTTATAGCAAACAGCTTTCCATTCAAAGGTTCTAATCTGTAGTGTCCTTTAAATTTAGTCTTTCTCATATACTGTGTAAGGGTAGGTACTAAGCCATCAATAAGGTTATCCTTATCAATGACTAGCTCCCATTTATCCCCTGGAGGTATTCTTTCTGCTATAAGTTCGTTATGTTCTACTATTTCTTTTTGCATCAAAGTATTCTTTTAAAAATTCTTTTCTATATAACATCACTTTACCTGTATACGCTTTGTTGCTAATCTCTCGTACAGCTGTTGGTTCTTTTTCTCTTAATGCTGTTTTATATACGTCTTTTCCTAGCTCAGGACCTGCTTTTTGTCCTAAGTAATCAAAAAGCGAAAATGTTGCATCTAATGGTGATTTTCCATTAAATTTTAAACTGTCAAGTTCTTCTTGTAATTTTACATTTTCCATACTACTGTCTTAAAGTTTTTTCTATTCTATAATCTGTATTTGTAAAGAAGTCTGGTATTAAACTTTGATGAGTTGCTCTTATAGGATTAATATCTAATCCACCTCTTCTAGTATACAGACATGATACCATTAACTGTTCCGGCTTATAAGCATCCATTAAGTGTTTAAACACCATTTCACAAATCTCTTCATGGAAATGACTTACAGTCCTATGACTAACAATATATTTAGCAAGTGCATCTGCTGCAGGAATATCTCTTCCTTTAATTTTAATAAATACATCTCCCCAATCTGGCTGGTTAGTTACCCTACAGTTAGATCTAAGTAAGTTAGATTTTAACTTAATCTCTATAGGTTCATCAACTCTATCTTCTATTAATAGTTGAGAAGAATCTGATTTATATTGTATAAAATCTATTTGATCTAAATCTACTATATCTCCAAGATCTGAGTATCCTTCAAATGAAATAGCTTTACCTTCATCTGAAGACTCATAAAAGGAAACTGTAGTACTAGTTTCTAGTAACTCATCTAAATCTCTTTTTACTCTAGCTTCTATAACTGCCATACAGTCTGCTGAGTTATCTCCTATATGGGTCATATTAAATGAGTTGAGATATAATTTAATTGACTTCGATTCTACGTGGTATTCGCTATCCGAAGGACATACAATTTTTAACATACCTGAAACCGGTAATCCTTTAGAAGTAATTGCTGATACTTCATAACAATTCCAAGTATCTACTCCTACAAAGCTTTCAGATGTAAGTCCGTAACCTTCTCTATTTAAGTACCTAGGTACTTTTACTAATAATTCAGGAGAGTAAGTATCCTTATAACCATCTCCTCCTACTTTTCCTAAATGCTTAGAAGCAATATCAACTACTTCTTGATAATTTTTAACGTCTGCCATAATTTTAATTAATATATTCTAATATTTGTTCAACTCTCTGCAATGGTGACCCTGTTACAGTTAGGTAGGGTTTTCTTACTCCATCAAGAAGTAATTTAAATTCTTTATCAATCTTTACTCTCCATTCTTCATTAACGCTCCTTACTCCGTCGTCAACCGATTTAAATTCAATAGGAAAGTAAATATAATGTGTATATTGTTTTTTAACTCTATTCCAAGTATCTTCAATATACGAGTGACTTGGAGCATCTATACCTGGCATAAAATTAGAATATACCATTAGGTCCATATAACATCTATCAAGTAGTAAGTCTCCTGGACGTAGTAAAGCTTCTAAATGAAAGCTACTAATAGCAAGCTGAGTTTTTGAAGTGCCTTTCTCGTTAATAGGAAATCCATACTCTGCTACTGATCTAGTCGATTCATTTATGAACTCGTATTTAGGTAGTTTATTTTTAAGTAATTCGTAAACCGTAGTCTTACCCGTACTACTTGCTCCTACTAATGCAACTCTATTTACCATAAAACCTTTTATTATTTATATATAATATACGAAATTATAAATTACTTTCCAACTGCTTTATTAAGAAAGTCTACCCAAAGAAATAGAGATCTATCTCTAGTTACCTTCCACATCTCTTCTTCCGTAATATTGAAAGCATTAAATCTTTCCTCTGCTAGTATTTTACCTTCGTCTACACCTGCATCTACTTTATGGAGTACGCATCCCATAACTGGGTATTTTCCTTCAAATGCTCTAATCTGTGGATCTTTACCTTTAAGTTCCGGATACTCTGTAATAAGTCCTGGATGTCCATTAAATATGCTGTACTTTTCACATATAGAAGGAGGCATAATTCTTAACCATCCATGTAGTGTTATTATAGGATCCTTATAGAAACCTATAACTTCTTCATAATCCTCTACTAGGGGCTTATTTATTGTTGTTGCTAATAAATTCTGTTCTAGTAAATCGCTATTAATCTTCCTAATATTTGAAGGCCTTTCGTTAGTTATTATAGCATCAGGCCAGTAGCCTAATGCATTAGCTATGTCCACTATTTCCGAACCAGTTTGACTGAAGAATGCTATCCAGGGTTTTCTCATTTTATTATACTTTCTATACCTTCATAAGAAACAGGGTACAGGTGTCTTCCACTTCTTATACTATACTTAGTATTGAAATTAGAGAAGTTCACATTACCTTCGCTTATTGTTTCTATCACTCCTACTTCTACTTGACCAATAAAACTAAATTTTACTTTATCTCCTACCTTATACTGCTCTCTTTCCATTTGTAAGCCATTTAAATTTATGAATATTATTTAAAATTAAGTTCGTATCTTCCACTTCAAAATTAATAAGCTCATGAAGCTTTTGTCTTTCTTTTGAGAATAATCCATCTGAACCGTATGGTATACCTTTAATGCCATGTACGACAGGATTACTAGTATCTAGAGAATAAATCCAAGGGTATTGAGAATAGTATGAAAACTCTTGAGGTAAGCCACAGCCTAGTAAGTGATGAGGTTTATTTTCATTTATAATACCGTCTCTTACTAAATCTCCTAGTAGCTTAATACGTCCTAGCATCCAACTAACGTACTTGTTAGGATGAGGTATAGAGTCTGTATAATACGAATAATCGAACGATATTGCAATCATATCTACATCAGCAATTTTATCCATGTACTCGTAACATGCTACTATCTGTTTATATGTCTTGCCCTGTACTACTCCTATCTTTTTTCCATGCACTAAATCGGAGTAATGCATATTCCAGCTTGCCATTTGACTCATAGTCTTTTTAGTATCTTCGAGGGCATCTGGGACTATATACCATGTAGGTCTTAGTTCATTAATCCAATGTGCAAATTTATCAGCATCGAATGCTTCTTCCAATTCAAAAATAGAGTTATCAAGTATTACTTCTCTACCCTTTTTTACTGCTTCCTTAAACTGTTCTAAATATTCCTTATCTTCTTCTAATAAGTGTACTAATGCGTAATCGTAATCTGTATACTTTTGTACATCGTTGAAAATACTTTTGGGACTCTCATGAGCTATTCTAATCATCTAATTTTATATCCTTTATTGAGTTATGTAATTCTGCCATTGCATTTTCAAATTCTTCTGCATATTTTTCTACTTCCGGTGTGCTTGCTTCTTCAACTGCTTTAATTGCTATAGATAGTGGCACCATATCCATTTTATGGCTATCTACATATATCTTATGTTTAGTTAAATCGACCATACTAAAAGAATTGTTTTAAATTTGGTCTGAAGTAATTAATGCTTTTCATTACCTTCTTGTCACGTGTTCTATAGACAATATACCGTCCCTCATCAATCTTCTCAAAATGGCAGGCCTCACCTTGTTCCTGAGTTCTTTTGCTGACACTGCGTATGGCTTCTTCTTCAGTTTTACAAGCCTTCGACATATTACTTGCTTGTACCTCTTGATATGCTGGCCATATCTGATTCTTAAGGCCATGTAGCATAGTACCGTTCCCAAGGGAAACATAAGCAATGTCGCACAAAGCGTCCAAAACTTCCACAATGTCCCCGTTTTCGCAAGCTTCTCTATATTCTTCAAGTTCTTCGAGTATGAAGTCATATACGAATTGCCACTCTTTCTTAGCCGGTATAGTAGGTTCATAGTTATTAGGTTTATTAAAGGTGTTGTTAAATGTTTCTACTTCACTAACAAAAGGTACATAGTCTTTTTCAGACATAGCATCTAGTATAGGGAATAATGATAATTGTTTTCCTTCCATAGTTTTTAATGTTTACAAATTGAAGCTAGTTCTATATTCTTATAAAATTCTGCTTTAGCTGAATCTTCGTGTAAAAATGCTCCTGTTAATTTAGCTGTTTGCATTGATGCTCCACCATGTTTAACTCCTCTACATGAAACACATGCGTGAGTAGCATTTACCTGTACTGCTACTCCTAAATTACCTTCACATATCTTATCTACAGCATTATGTATCGCTACAGTTAGTTGCTCTTGTATTGCACCTCTTCTACCGAATTGCTCTACTATTCTATTTAACTTAGATAGTCCTACTACTTTACCGTCTTCTGAAGCTATATAAGCTATACTTACTGTACCTCTAATAGCTTGGTGATGGTGAGAACACATAGAAGTTACTGGGATATTACTCTCCTGTACAATACCATCGTATCCATCAGAAGGAAATGCTGTAATACGGTCTAAAGGGTTATACCTTCCTGCCCATAAGTCATTAACGTATGCTTTTGCTACTCTATGAGGAGTATCAGATGAATTAGGATCGTCTTTATAATCACATCCTAATGCAGTTAGAAAATCTGCATACGCATTTGCTGCTCTTTCTATAATTACTTGTTTCTCATGTTCAGTTAACCTAGCTTCAGGTCCTTCTGCTTTTTGCTTCTCTGCTAATTGGCTTGATATACCGTTTGCATATCCTGCTTTTACTAATTCTGTTCCGTCTATAAACTTTTTAGGCATAAATTTTAATTGTTTTTTTTGAGGTTCTACGACTCATTAATATAATAATAATATAAGTAATTTATTTTAATTCTCCAAATAATTTTGAATAGTATTTGAATCTTTTTTCTCCCAAGGGTATACTATCCAACCATAATCTTCATCTATTTCCTCTGCATAGTAGTCGGGTTCGAATACTGAGATATTTTTGTAATGTAGTGCTCCGTACTTAGGTTTAGGAAAGTCTTTTTCTAAGTCTTGAAATGTTTTTCCTGAATCTGCTATATCGTCTAGGATAAGCATGCTAGGATAGTGGTTGCTCATATAAGGAGTATACTGTATATTGAATCTATGTGAAAATAGTATTGCTAATATTGTACCTCCTCTAGGTACGCCTGTTACTAATGATATCTCCCCTTTGCATTGATCATATACTTTATCCAATAGTTCGTTAACCTTCTCCCAGGTAATGTAAATTTTCTTTGGTTCCATTGTCATGCTATGTTAGTTGTCCATTTGTCACTATCTATAGTGTATCTAGTAGAGCCTGTAGATATACTCCTAACTTTATCTTTTAGGTATTGCCATTGCTTAGGTGAAACTGAGTATGTATGAACTCCGTCTACATAACCTCTTATCCAGTCAATAAATTCTTTCTCTGTCATTTTTTAGTCTATTAAGTAATCAATCCAATCCGTTCCTGATGTATTAGAGTTTGGAAATCTAAATTTTAAATTCTTATCACCGAATTTTATAGTCTTTATAAATTCCTTAGGTATTGCTGCTCCTGTAGGAACTCTTCTTACCTTATCGTCAAATAACACCTCTATCGTTACTTCAACTTGATAAAAATTAGCTAGACTTCTTTCGAATTGTTCTAACCTATTCCATACCCCTCTATTTAAGCTTTCATGTTGAAGAGCACAGTTAAAGTATAGAAACGTCTCTCTTAACATCTCCTTAGTACAGCTAAATGCTGCTGCAGGAGCTAAATGTCCTTTATCCCATACATTATTAGAATAGTCCTCTGGTGTGGATGTGACTATATTAGGAACAGTTCTAAAATCCATTCCTGCTCTGTCGGCTTCTCCTTTCGGACATAGTACTGTATAACTAACTTCAAGAGGTTGTTTTAAATCTTGATCGTATAATACTTTGTATATCTTTGTTTCTACTTCTACTACTTGACTAACACTTACAAAAGGTATTAGTATTAGTAATGTGATAAAATTAATTGCTTTTCTTCCCATTTATAACTTTTAATTAATTCTCTATCTGCTTCTGTTTTAAATTTTACTGATTCGAAAGGTATGAAGCTGTCTACTATGTACTTTCTTAATTCTTTTAAAGTTACGTACTCTTCTTCTACACCTTCCCAAGGGTCTTCTGATATAAGAAATACAGTATGTACGTCTCCCATTTTATAGTCCCAAACTGGGCTTCCTTCTATAGTAATCGTATGATCTAGTCTACCTGGACCTGCTGATTCTATTAATTCTTTTAAGTTAATCATTCTCTATATATATTTTTAGTTTATCACATAGTACTAAAACGTCATCTGGTTCCATAGTGATTGCACAACATGTATTAATGTTTTCTGCTATATTTTCTAATATTTCTAATGCCTCTTTTTTATCCACTATACTTCACGTTGGTCTTCAAAAGCGATGATATGAGGTCTCCAAGTCATTCTATATCCATTATCTCTTACCCAATCAAATAATACGGGATAAGATTTGAATAGGGCTTCTCTAGAATCTCCGGCAGGCATAAACCAAACTTTATGTTGAGGTACTTCTAAGGTATCAATACATTCCATAATCTCGGATAATGCTCCCTCATCTTTACCGTCCCATACGGGTTTAATATGGTAATCAGAATGATAATCAATTGATTGTTTTATTGCTTCGTAATTAAGTCTAAACTTATTATGACGTTTTACCATTCTTTCGTCTGTAATGGATCCCTGAGGAGTTTCAACACCAACAACGGGGACACTATTACTAAACTTAGGACTAATGCTAAGCAAATTAATAGGATAATCGGTAGGAAGAAAATGAGATCCCTCAGTTTCAATAGTAATGAATATATTGTTTTCATGTGCAAAGTGTGTTAATTCGTTTACTAAGGCTGGATGCATTGTTGGTGAACCACCAGTTAACATCATTTCTTTTATATGAGGATTATCTTCATATGCTTTAATAATATCTTTAAAGTTAAAGTGCCCTTTTTCTGGGTGTATGCTTGTATACCAGCTATCGCACCATCCTCCTTCACCGAAATAACATCTATGTGTACATCCTGTTGTTCTAATTACTACTGTTGGGTAACCAGCTCTTGATCCTTCTGATTGTACTGCTGTGTATATTTCTACAATAGGCAGATTCTTATCGTAATCCTCTATTCTTTTTAATTGTTTATGCGACATAAATTGCACTATTTTTAGCGTGTTCTCTAAATTCTACTTTTGTTATCTTAACTCTACCGCCGGTTTCTTCTTCTATAAATGGATTTATACTTTCGTATATAAATTTAGCAAAGCTCTCTGCTCCTGTTGCCGGAACTATTCGTACTTGAGCTACTTTAGCTAAATCCATTTGCATAAAAGACTCCTTAAATGGATCGTCTTCAGCTACTAAAAAGGTATGGTCAAACATATAGTCCATCCATGCTTTAGGTGTCATCTTTTCTATAGTTCCTTTAGCTCTTTTCATTCCTCCGAAATCCCAGACCCAGTTTCTCTCATCTAACTCTCCTTCGAACCATATCTTAAATGATACACCATATCCGTGTAGTTTTGAACAATGTGTAGTTGTTGCTTTCCATTGACGAAATACAGTAGAGTACCCGTCAAATACTTTTGTTGATTGAAATTTTCCCATAACTTTAATTTAAACTAATTCTTCACCAATACCAACTATTTCTGCTAAAAATAGTCCAATAAACCCTACTTCAAACATACCAAAGAATCCGAAAGCACATGCCCCCATTCTAATAGCTGATTTAATAAAAGATATTCTTTGGTGTAATTTCGGATCAGGTATCTTCTGTCCGTCGATTTTGATAGAGTCTCTATTTTCTCTATCCCATAACTCATTGTGTATTTCTTCTCTCATACGTGTGTTTTTAAAGTGGTGCTACGACACTAATTATTACCTATAATATAATATAGTCAGAATATTCCTTATATCCAACTAAATATACGTTTTTTTATAACGAATTTATAAAATGTATCGTCCAGGCAATTAAACCGTTTAACTGTAGAGCTACTAAGTTCCACTGTCTACGAATTGCTACCTGTATTAAGACACATCCAAAACCTATTACATACATAGCTGGATTTAGTGTCCATTGTCCTGCTATTAAGAATCCAACTCCCATATACCCTACTCTTGTACCTAAACGTTCGGCCGGGGTCAGTCTTCTATCTCTAACCATGTTCCTAAGGTAGTAGTTCCAGTAACTCTTTTTTAGTTTTTTCATAGTCCTAAATCTTTTCTGATATCTTCTTTTACTGTTCTTAAGTATTTACTTCGTTTTTCTTTAGATACAAACGGTACAGACCAGAATTGCTTTGTCTTAGTCCACCTGTTTAGGTTCCAGCCAAATACAAATGTATATACTCCCATAACTAGTCTGAGCTTTACAGAGTTTAAGTATAGGGTAATAACTGGTAACTTTGGAGCTCCGTGTGTAATGTAGGTTCTTACTTTCTTATTACTGAAGAACGGTTTAGGGTATGCATACTTTCCAATTATTGGAACAAACTTATATGCAAACCCTGGTGTGAATACTTCATCAAAAAACATTTCTAATTTAGGAGTTAACCTAAACCACCAAACTGGTGAAACAAAGTACATATGTGTTGACCAAGTAACTAACTGTTTATAGTTTTTTATCAAGTCTACTTTATCTCTGTGCAATTTATCTTCATATAAATCAATAACCTTATAGTTCGATTTATACTTATTCATCTGTCTTATGATAGTTTTATAAATGCCGTTGTAACAGAATGATTTTTGGTCTGGGTGTCCTATTATGATAAGATGTTTAGTACCTTTTTTCATTTACTCTTCTATTACATATATTTTAACATTACCCCACTTACCGTACTTCATACTTTTATTTACTAAAAAATCAATACGTTTTGTCCATCTCTTATTCATACGATCTTCAATAGTCCATTCACCATCCATCTCTCCAGCATTTTCTATACATACCCTAGTCCCCATAGTAAAGCCTAGTTTTTCTAAATCTCTAGAGACAGCAATCCACCTATGACCTGCAGGATTACTTTCATCTATTTTCTTAAGAGAAGCAGTGGTTAAATAGTCTGCGTTAGTCTGTGCTGGATCAGCATGGTATATAGTAGCCAATACTGTCGTTACAGCTAAAATAAATAATTTCATATAACTTAATTTTAGTTAAATGGAACGGTTTCTTCTTCTACCGTCCCATTGTACTTTTTTAGTGCTGCCTAACATAATGTACCTACTTACCCTTTTATTAAAAGTATTTCTAGTATCATTAGTGTGTGGTTGACCGTTTTGTTGATCGCTTGTAGTACTCATTACTTTATCTTAATTAATTAACATGAGCTTATAAATATGCAGATAAAACGTTTTCAACGTGTTTTCTAGCAACTTCATATCCAACTTCTCCTGTTTCATCTTCGTATTGAACTGGATCAGGTCTCCCTAGTGCGATAAATGCTTCAATTCTCTCTACAGAAGAAGCAGATTTATAGTCTGAGTTACCGCTTGGGTAAGGTTTATACGATGTGTTTGTTCTTTTATAAACTTCATTAAAGTTGATCCCAAGTTCATCACATAATTTTTCACCGTCTATTAAAATACCTAATTTATCAGTATCTAAATAAGGCGTAAAGTACCCTACTCTGTCAGCATCCCAGTTTCCAATTCTAAAAGCTGCATCATCTGCATCTCTAAATTCTTGTCTACAATCAGGATAAACTGCATGATCACCAGCATGTATACCTAGAGCAATATCACAAGGTTCTCCTGTTTTATTTGCTACTGACAAAGCTACTGCTTGAGTAATAGAAGCGAACATTTTGTTTCTATTAGGAACAACAGTTTCTTTCATATTATCTTGTTCATAATGTCCTTCTGGTACATCTTTACCTCCTTCGGTTAAAGCCGAATCTAGTAAATCTACTAATCCGTCTAATTTAATTTGACGATAATTTACTTTGTGACCTTTATCTGCTAGGTAATTAATTAATGATTGAGCTCTTTCAAGTTCAACTCTATGTTTTTGACCGTAGTCAAATGAGATACCAGTTACGGTATCGTACTTTTCGATAGCTCTTAACAATAGGGTGCTGCTATCCATTCCACCACTTAAACTAACTACACAATGTGCCATAATTTATTTATTTAATTTTTGCCAGGTATTTCGCGTATAGGCTAACGCTAAAATGTTAATTATAATATATTAAAAATATTACTAAAATACAACTTTACTTATATTTGTTTTTTCTATTAAATCTATCTCTGCTGATGGTTCCTCTGCTAAAACTTTTCTAATTACTTCTTTAATTTCTTTTCCATCTACTATCCACTCTTCTCCATCAACTTCAACTCTCCAATAAAAAATATCTATAGGAACTGACATATTAATCTATATTTGTAAAAGATGATATTCTCTCTTGTATTACTTTCCACTCATTAATATACTCTTTTATTGACCCGTAGTGCTTACTTTTACTATTGAGTAACTCTCTACAGGCTGATTTCAGCGCTTGGTTAAAAGTTGCTGGGTAGCATATGGTTTTAATGTAGTGTGTGTTATTTTCTCCTTTGATTACTCTTTCGTATAAAGTATAACCTCCTGAAGTTGATTTAGCGATAAAGAACGGTTCCATAACCGAATCTTCAATAATTGTGTCCCCAGCGGGGATAGAATCTGGTCTTCTTAACATAACTTAAATTTATTTTTATTTCCAATATAATTGTACCATTACTATTATAAATGCAAGTAATAGTGTAACTCCTGTTTTGACTGTGATGCCTTCTCCTAAGTGAACGTAAGTCAGGATCGCCATTATTATCATACCTGTAGAAAATCCTATTAATCTACCGGGCCATAATAATCCATCGAATCCTGCTACGACGTACCTTGATGCATAAATTAAAATGTAGCTAATAGGTATACCTAAACAAGCCATTAGAAGTGGTCTCTCCTTAACCCAGCTACTAAAAAACTGAGAGTTAGTCTGATACCAAATCATACCCTGGGCTATCATAAAAAGTATAAACGCTATAACTATATTTCTATTCACTACCTATGAAAGCTTTTAATCTTTTTTCATCCATCCTTCCGGATTCTGATTTAACCTTATCACCGTCTATAACAACAGTTGTAGGTATTCCATTAACTTTGTACTCTGCAGCTAATCCTGTTGTATCTGTTTCAACATTGATATTAACAAAATCGTACTTGTCTTTCAACTCTTCTGATACTTTATCAAAAGTTTTAGCGTAGACTCTACAAGGTCCACACCAATCTGCATAAAATTTAATTACTTTAATCATTTTCTACCTCTGTCTTTATAGTTGTTAAATCTTGATTTTTTAGCTGTAGTGTTTGAAGTTTTGATTCCTCTAGTTTTTAGCCATTCCATAGTCTGTGTATAGAGTTGCTTTGTTGAATTTTTTGACATATAACTTTGATTTATGATTATATAATAATATAAGAAAAATAACAGTATAAAACAACTATTTTACACTATTTCCATCAACAGCTATTTCATGCCAAAACACTCTACCTTCTTCAATTGCCTTTTTTATATTTTTCTGTTTTCCCATAAGGAACGCACTACCGCTCTTTACTTCTACGAAATGAACCGAGCATTTATTCTTACTTCCCGTATCTTTAAAAGCAACATAATCTATAGGCATACCTAAAAACGTACAGTCTTCTGGAGGTACTGGAAAGTCAGACATAAATGGTACGAAGTGTTCTATAGTCTTACCCCATTGTACAGCTCCTGATCTTTTTTTAGCATCTCTTCTTATCTCTGCTCTTTCTCTTTCAAAGTCGGCTTTTAAATTTGCTATCTTTTTTTTGTAGAGAAAAGTAACTCCTCCTAGGCTCACTAGGAGAAGTATTATTAAAATTGTATATATCATAAATTATATTTTATCCATCACAACTTAAACAGTCTTCTGATGTTCTAGAACCTATATCTCCGTTGATTACTGAATCTGTTCTTAAGTAGTATAGGGTTTTAATTCCTAACTTCCATGCAGTTTGATGTACCAAGTTAATAAATTTAGGTGAATCTGTTGGGTCGAAAGCTAAATTTAAAGACTGTGTTTGGTCAATATATTTTTGCCTAACTGCTGCCTGTTCTACTAGTGCTAATTGATTTATTTCTGCAAAAGTTAAGAATATAGGTTTATCTTCTAATGGCATAATATCTTCCGGTAGATTAGCAACAGAACCTCTATCTTTCATAATAGCATCCCATACTTCTTCTGTGTTACTGCCTCTATCTACTAAGTAACTCTCTAATGCTGAGTTTTTACGTATAAAAGTTCCTTTTGCTGAATTAAAAGTATATACGTTAGCTGGTATTGGCTCGATTCCTGCTGATACACCTCCTGATATCGTACTGTTAGATACAGTCGGTGCTATAGCCATTAAATGAGTATTTCTCATACCTGTACCTTTACACCAAAGTGGTTCTCCGTACTCATCTGCTAATTTTCTTGATGCTGCTTCTGCTTGGTTCTTAATTTGAGAGAAAATCTGATGAGTATAAGATGTTGCAGCTATAGATGAAAAAGGTATTCTCTCATTCTGCAAGAATGTATGCCAGCCTAATACTCCTAATCCAATTGCTCTACCTTTTTTAGCAGATCTATGAGCTCTAATTAAAGAATCTCTTCCTGAAGTCTTAGCTAAAAACTCTTCTAATACTCCGTCTAAAAAGTATATTGAAGTTTCTATTAAGTCGGTATTTTTCCATTCATGCCATTTAGTAATATTAACAGACGATAAACAGCAAATAAAAGAGTGTTCTTCATCGGTATGTAAAGTTATCTCAGAACATATATTGGTCATGCTTACATCTAAGTTATTCTTAACATAAGCAGGTGGATTGTCATTATTAACATTGTCCTTATACATAATATACGGTTCTCCTGTTTCTACTCTAGATTTAAGTATTTCTACCCATAATCCCATAGCCTCAGGGTCTCTACGCTCTAATTTTTGCATAAATTCATCATCCACTACAACACATTGATGTAGATTAAGACACTGTCTGTTAGGGTCCCCTTTAGGTCTTCGTATCTGCAGGTATTCTTTAATATCTGGGTGATTTATATCCAAATTTACTGATGCTGCACCTCTTCTTACTGCTCCTTGATTGGTTGCTAATATTGTAGAGTCGTAAATTTTAGCCCATGGAATTACTCCTTCTGATTGGCCCATATCTCCATTCCCGATTTCTTCTCCTCTACCTCTAATACGAGATAACCCTATACCGACACCACCGCCGAGGGAGGTAAGTCTCATTAGTTCAGCATTGGTTAAACCAATACCTCGAATTGAATCGGGCGTATCAATTCCAAAACATGAGATCGGTAATCCTCGGTCGGTTCCGGTGTTCGATAGTACAGGGGAGGCTAAGTTTAGCCATCCTTTCCACATATAGCGGAAAAACTTATTAGCAAGATCTGGTCTATCCAGTCTTTTTGCAATTGTATCTGCTACTCTTCTGTATGCTTTTTTAGGGGTTTCATCTGTCAACAAATATCCTTTTGATATAGTTGCTAATGACACTTCATTCATCCATTCTGGGTAATCTTTCCCTGCTTCCCATTTGGAAGTATCTACTATTGTACTCATAAATTATTTTATTAAAACATTGTTGCTGCGTCCCATTCCATATGTCCTTTTGCATAGTTTGTAACTCTATTAGCAAAGAAATCCGTATGTTGCTTACCTGCAATTACTGCGTCAAACCATTTCATTGTCTTTAAAGCTCCTTTATCTATTTCTTCAGAAGGTACAATTGGTTTTAAGTCTAAATCTGCCATCTTAGTATTTACCCTATGGCGTATAAAGTTCTTTAGCTCGCCTTTCTTTAAATTCTCTAAATCTCCCATTTCGAATATCTTATCAATAAAGTCAAACTCTAACTTTAGAGCATCTTTTGCAGCTGATTCTATATCCGCTATTAACTCCGGAGTTTTAAATTCTGGATGTTCTTTCATTAATGTTCTAAATAGCCAACACCCTGCATCAGAGTGTAAACTCTCATCCCGTACAGACCATTCTACTATCTGTCCTACTCCTTTAAGTTTATTTCTCATTTTAAATGATAATAAGACTGCAAATGAACTGAATAAATTAACTCCTTCGGTAAAAGCAGAAAATATAGCTAAAGATTTTGCTCTATCATGCCAGTTTGGTGTACCGTCATGGCCATCCCTTACTTCCATAAGGTTTTCAATCTTAGCCATAGTTGCTTCATCTTCTAAAAACTCTGCAAAGTTATCTAATCCTAATTGTTCATTCAATAAAGAGTAAGCTTCTGCATGGATAGTCTCACTAGAACCTAGTGTTGTCCCCATCATTATTATTTCCGGCTTCCTAAACCATTTAGTTACTAGAGTAGACCAGTAATCATTTACTATTGTTTCTGTTTGAGCAAATCCTTTTAGGATTCCTCCAATCACATTTTTTTCGTGATCTTTTAAATTACTCGCCCAATCAGTCACATCTTGTGACATTGGTACTTCTGTATGTAGCCAGTGAGCTTGTTGTTGTTTAAGCCAAAAATCATATGCTTTTGGGTATTCGAAAGGTTTGTAAACTATGCGTTCGTTTAGTAAACTCATTTTTTTAATTTAGATTAATTGATTAGACAAAAAAAATCTCCAGAGGAAGCTATATAAGCTATTGGAGATGTTTCCATAAATAGCATATATATTTTACTTTTTATCAAAAAGTTCGGACATTTTTTCTCTTGATAACGTAAAAGTAGGTCCATCGTTGTTATTTAAGTGTTCATCGATATCTGCCTTACCTTCGAATTCTATACGACCGTTATTAGTGTCCATTTTTAAGTTATAGGTCATACCGTCTTGTCCATACCTATTTTTCATAACATGCCATCTACCGGTTCCTAGTACTTTATCTTCTTTCATTCTGGAAAGAGAGAAGCACATATCGGCTACCATCATTTTATCATAAGAACCTGCTGCTTTATCTCCTTCAATAACCGAATCTTTAGCACCCATTCTATTTACTTGAGAAGGTGTTATAACCGGTATCTTAAGTTCTTTAGCTAGTCCCTTAGTAGCAATAAATACATCATCTATTTCGTCTTTACGTTCTGAGAATTTACCTTTAGAAGGTGCTCTTAAGTAGTCAACATAATCTATAACAACTAAATCCGGTTTATGCTCCATGTCAATACACTTTTGTATATGGGATTTAATTGTATTCACTGTCGCTCCTTTAGGTGCATATTCCTTTACTATAAGTTTACCTTTTAAATTATCAACGTGCTTCTGTACCTCTTTTCTATGGTTGTTAACTTCGTCTATAGAGTACCCTGTAAAGTAGCAATCAAATCGTTTACCGACGTAGTCTTCTCCTAGCTCTAATGTATAGTAGTTTACTTTATACCCCATTTTGACAGCATGAGCAGCCATTGCAACACAAGTCCAACTCTTACCTCCTCCTGGATTACCAAATACTATGGCTAAATCACCAGGACCAAATCCTCCTTGAATACCTTCGTTTAAAGTTGGCCATGGAGTAGGAATTGTAGGTCTGTAATCTGTCCTATACCTAGATTCTACGTCCTTATTATATTCATGCCCGATATTTTTATCCATACCAGCTTTCATAGCTGTTTCTATGGTGTTTCTAATACCGTCAAAATCTCCTGCTTTAAGTAAATCAGTAGAGTTAAGAATAGCTTGCTTCATCTCTTGATTCTTACAGAAAGTTGTAAATTCTTCCTGTACGTAGTTTAAATCATCTTGAGATGCTTCATAGGAGTTACGTAATTCTTCTTTTAATGCTACTTTTAATATATCATTATCAACTTTCTGTAACTCTACCTTTAGTACATCCATAGTTACAGTAGTATGGTACTTATCGAAGTAGTTTACTAGCTGATTAATAATCCATTTGTGTGCGTCTGAGTCAAAATAATCTTCTTGAAGTACGTCTCTGACGTTAAGAAGAAAACTTTTGTCTGTTAGCAATGAGCCCAATACCTTCAGTTGGAAACCTTTTCCATACTGATTCAATGCTTTTAATGTCATCTATAACTTATTTTTTAATAACCGTTAAACCTCTAAAGTTCTCTAACCAACCTTCAGTATTCTTAGTAATCCCTTCGATCTTATCTTGATCTAAAAGATGTAGAAAAGCCCCTGATTGTAGATTGGGTATGTCACTCTTTATTATATTTAATATATGATCTTTTTCTTTAATATCCAACGAAGTTTCATGTAAATCCATTAATTTAAAATTAGTTTCTACACGATCCCATTCCGTTATAATTTTAGGAAAGATCTTTTTAAATTTCTTTTCTTCTAATTTAGCTGCACATACATCATAAACGTACTGGAGGGTCATATTCGGTTTATCAACTAATTCAGGAAACTCTGATATTATAGTTTTTATTCCCAACCCTTTGACACCTGCTAAATTATCTGAGTTATCTCCTAATAACGCTTTTACAACGTTATAATTTTCAGGTAATACCTTCAATTCGTCGAATATATTCCCTTCCGTAAACACCTTCTTCTTAATAGGAGCGTATACTTCAACTGTATCATCTACTAATTGTAGGAAATCTTTATCAGATGAAACTATAGTACATTTTTTAACTTTAGATACTGATGCTCTTTTAGCTATATACGCTATTACATCATCAGCTTCAAGTTTTTCCATACTAATTTGCTGTACCGGTAAGCATTCAAGATAATCTTGTGTTCTGAATAACTGTCCTATAAGTGCTTCTTGTTCTTCTGCTTTAGAATCATATAATCCCCAATGAGTAATCCTTGAAGTAGCTCGTTGTGCTTTGTAGTTAGGATCTATATTCTTTCTATTTGCAGAACCTCCTTTACCGTCCCATACTACTATCACCCTAGTAGGGTCAAACGTACGTGTTACAAATCCTAAAGACCGCATAAAACCAACCAGACCGCCGATATGATGGCCTGATGGGTTCATTGCTTTGAGAAGAGAAAAACTACGAATTAACATATTCATAGCATCGATCACTAGAATGTGGTCGTTCAATTCTCGGGGTGGAGTTTCTTTAAGATTGTTAAGTATATTGCTATAATCGCTCATTAATCTAAAATATTTGGTTTGATAGCTTCTTCTTCTAAATCTCCTTCTTCAATTAAATCAAAATCTATACTACCAACTAATTTTAGCCAATGTTCTTTATGTTCGTTTTTATACTTATCAATAGCTCTCTTGTCATCGGGTATAAACCCGTGAGATGTCATTACTACTCTTCCTCTAGACTGTACACCACCGATATGGTTTTTCTCTACTTGAACGTTAGTACGTTTAGCAAATTCTACCTGAAGCCCGTCTTTTATAGCCTTTATCTTAGATGTACCCGGGTTAGTAATATTCCCGAAAGTTATAACTAAGGTAGAATCATACCACATAGACATTCCTCCTTTATTCTGCAATTTAGGTTGCCCCATTGGAGATTCAGGTTTCATAGTCCATACCTTATTAATAGCTACCAGTGTGTTAGTATACGGAGAGTTTTCCTTTCTAGATAGTAGTATCTTCTGATTAAGGTTATTACCAAATTGAGTAGACATTGCCCCTGCATTCCATTCATTATTGTTTTTATTAGAACGTACTGATAAATCACAAGGAATAGAGCCGATAGAGTCCCAGAAGAAACACATATCGTAAGGTAAGTTCCCTTTCGCCTGTTCGTCCATAAGGTCAGCCATGTAAACTGCTACTTCTTCAATAGTATTTAATGTACCTCTATCAGCATACAAAAAATGCCCTTCATAGTCCACAACGTTTCCGTTATCATCTTTAACTTCCTCAAACTTAAGTCCCATTTCTTTAGCATGTTCCCAAGACCATTTCATCTCCGAGATAATGAATACCGGTAGTACACCCATTTTTTGAGCATTAACTGCCGCTTCTAATAAAGCTGTTGTTTTACCTGTATCACTATGTCCTCTTAGTAGTGTAATATGCCCTGTAGGAATACCTGGAAGAGAGGTAATGTCCTGAAAAGCTTTAGATAGGGGAATCCATCCCTGTTCTTTAAACTTTACAGAAGCATTAGAAAATCCTTTCTTCTTCTTAAAATTACCTAGATTGAAACTCTTTTTGACTGCCGCAGATGCGGCTGCTTTTACCTCTTTGCTTTGTTTTGCCATTTCTATTCGTTAAATAAGTCATCAAATTTACTAACTGTGTCTTTGTTGCCAGCCGTAGCTGTTTCCAAAGTAAAGTCTGTTTTTTGTTGACCTAAGCTTTCTGGCAGTTTATCTTCTTTAGTATTACTAGTAGTATCGTTACTCTCTTCTACTGCATTTGGATCTAAATAACCTTGAAGTTTCTTTTTGATAAATTCGTAATCATACTCTGTATGTACCTCTAAAGGATTAGGTTGTGATTTTAACCATAAATCCACATGATCGTTATTATCTGATAAAGGAGTCTGTTTAGGTTTAATTCTAACAGTAGTTTCAGGGTAAGGATTACCTTTTTGTTGTTCTACTACCATATCCCATCCGTTTAGTACGTCTGTGAAGTCTCCAATATCTTCATCTTCTGCTAAAGCAAGTAATGCTTTGTAGATTGTTACTCCGAATCCCCATAATCGTACTCCTTTATCCTCTTCTCCTCTAACTACTACAGGAGCAAAGATACGAGTTTTAGGTGATATTTTACCTGATAATGACCAATTGTCTTTATCGCTTGTTTTCCTTAACTCTTTAACAAATTCCTCAATTGGGTCTTGCTTACCAAAATTGGAAAGTGCTATCATTGGAAATTTACCAATTCCGTAGTGGAATTTAAGTTCTTTGAAAGGAAAAGAAGGATCAAAAGCAGATGGTACTATACGTACGGTCTGTTTACCTAATTCTGGTTTCCAAAAGATTTTTGTGTAGTCAGTCTTTTCTCTTTCCTGACCATTTGTGTTTAGCGCATCTAATTTAGCGCGGATTGCATTGATATCCATATAACTGATTTTAAATTATAACTTATTATTAATATAGGAATAAAAAATCAAAGAGCCAACTATAGCTCAATAATTTTATATAACTTTGTGTTCACTCTTTTGAGTTCTGGACCTTTAGTAAGAAGTACGCAATTGCGATAATCAGGCCAGTTTATTCTATAGCTAGTATCTAACGTACCGCCGTTAAGTTCTTTAATTAATGTGTTTAAAGCATTAATGGTATAGAGAGTATTAGTTTCTTTCTTTCTGTGTACTAATATAGTGTTATCTATAAAAGCTCCTACATTTCCAAAATCTACATTATAAGTACACATATATTCATCTTGGCTTTTAGAATACAGTACGAATATTTTATTATATATGATTTTGTATCTATCTTGAATCGAGGTTAAAACCTCTTCAAGTCCTTCTTCTGTTGAAAAGGTACAAAACAGCTTGTTGCTCATATCGTCGCTGGTAAAAATAGGTTCTATGTCGTAGTCGAACCTTGGTGATTTAGTTGTTGTTATCATATATAAATAGTTGTGCTGATTTATAACACTAAATTAGTGCTATATTTAAATTTTACCGGGTATTTTCCCTGTTTTTCCATTATTGTTTGTATCTCTGATAAAGTCTGTTTACCGTCTTCTTTATTAAAATCGAATAAAATCGCATCATAAGTGTATAACGTTATAAATGATTTTTTATCTCTTAGATACTTTAGTATATCTTTTAATATAGTAATATTATTTGAAGTCTCCAACGATTGCATCATATAATTCATTAATTTTGCTGGGTTCATATCTTGGAGTTTGTTTGTAAATGCTTTTCCTGATTGAGGATTCCAAACATACCCTGCTTCTGTATAACTCTTCCACATGGCATCTATATACTCCTGTACTTCTTTAAATATTTTAAGATTTTTATGCTCTTCCGGTATCTTCCCGTATATAGCATGAAAATTAATCTGTTTTGCCCTATTGTACTCTTCTTCAGATATATCTTGCTTACCGAAATACTGTTTAGCTAACTGTTTATGAGCCGATTCATTAGTCAACGGGTAATCTAACTGTTCTGCTAGTAACCTTAAATGGTATCCATCGAAGTCAAACTCTACAAAAAAGTCATTCTGAGGTTTAAAACACTGTCTATGTTCTGGTGTCTTAGGTATAGCAGCAAAGTTTACAGAGTTAAATGTGTTTGTAGGTCTGGATGTACTATTGTATAGGTTGTATTCGGTATAAACAGTATTATTATCAGTATTAAAGAGAGGATTCTTGGGTTTAAATAATTCATTAAAGCTATCGTATAGTATACCTACACCGTTCTGTTCTAGTAAATAAAATACATTTGTAGTAATATTATTATAAAAGTCAAATCCATCCGGTATCGGTAGTTCCAGGTACTGCTCTACTTGGTTGAATATATTCTCGCATCTCTCATAGAGTTTAACTATGGGAATTATTCTATTTATGTTGGGATTTTCACTATGTGTTCGGTAATACCAGTCTATAGTTGTATTTGTTGTAGAGTATTCTAATCTTTTATAATTACTCATAGAATAAACTAGAGATATATCTATAGCTCTCTGTAAATTAAAGTAATATAGAAGAGTTTTCTTGTTTAGTGTGTAAAGAGTTTGTGCTTTTTTAAGAATGTTGTAGATACGTTCTTTATCTACATTTAATCCATCGTTATGAGAGATAGGAATGAAGTACCCTTGTTTATCTCCTACTACTCTAATATAAACTCCTACTGTTGAAGTTAATTTAGAATGGTAATAGAAATTTGTACTAACTACATCTACATATAGAGGAGAATTAGTTTGGTTTTCTAACCAGTCAATTTGATCTTTTGATTCTAATATATAAAACACTTGTTTGTAACCTTTATTATAATATACGAAAATATTTCGTATCTACAACTCTTTTCCTGGAGAAGGTATAATAATGTCTTTTTTCTGAGGTTTGTATTCCTTAGATGAAGGTATAAATGTATCTTCGACGTATTCTAATGGACTTTTAATAAGTCCTTCTATTACCGGAATAGTTTTTTTAAGTTCCTGTACTGTTCTACTGTTAATGGTCTCTAAACCTTCTAAAAAATATCCGTTTACAGTTCTATCTTTAGCAGAACCTTTAATATACCAGTCAGCTATCGCTAATTCAGTACATAGGTCTTTGTTTACATTTAAATTTTTTAGTTGTACTTTTGAAACTTCTGATGCTTTTCCTGTACATTTATTATAGTAAAAACATCTTTGCATTATTCCTCTCTTTCTATCGTCTGATGTAGGAGGAAGTTTTAAAGAAAATGATTTTACAGATGAATTTATTTCTGGATTTTCTTTATCGAATTCATATCCAGGTTTATCACTAGATTCAGAATCTTCTGCTGTTCCAGTAGAAAACAACTCCATCGCTTTTGAAAAATCTCCTTTATCAAAATCTATTCCTGCTTTATCGAATATAGTACCAAAAGACGTTAGAACTACTTGTTTATTTGAGTTAATAAAGTTTCCTAAACGGTCAACTACCTCTTTTACGTTTGGTATATCTTTAACTTTAGTTAATTTATATTGTGATTTAGGTAAATACATTTGTATATAGTTTTATGCTGGACCCCAGTATTCAAAATGCCATAATTCTTCTTGTCTTGCGCCATCAGATAATCTCCAAGGATTATACCAGCCGTACTTAGCCCCTATTTCAGCCATTTGCTTCCATACTGGGTTCTGAATTCTTGCGTTTTTATTAGGTATATTAGTTTCTGCTCCTCCTACTAATCTCCATAAATTGCCGAAATCAACTGCAAGTCCATAACCATGTACACCTCCACCGACATTACTCCCGAACCTTAAAGCAGACGTTACTCTAAATTTTATTCCTGCTGTCACCATTTCGTTATACCATCCAACAAATTGTGCTGCTGCTTTTGTTTCAAGGTAGTATGATCCATTTACATTTGAAGAGCTACTACTTCCCCATGAAGCTCCAGGGGTACCTGGTCCACCTATAGGAGCAAAAATACCGTCTGTAGCTCCTTTTAGTACGTTAGATTTACCGTATGTTCTTGCTTTACTTCCCCACTCTCTTACTAGAGGTTTATTTGCGACAACTGGTGCTAGTCCTTTATTATGATATGGAGATCTTCTTCCTATCTTATTAGGATTAATAATCGGTGCAGGATCTTGTCCATCAGCAACGACTATTTCTCCCTGTTCACCTAATGTTGCTCCTGCCGTAGTTACACTACCTGCAGTTCCTCCTGATGTTGGTGATGATGAGTTGTTATTCTGATAAGGTACTGCTTCTGAGCTGTGTTTTTCGTTAAAGTATTCTATCTCTTCTTGTGTTGGTGGTTTAGTTGAGTAGAATTGTGTTTTTACATCTGTAGTCCATTTACCATCTGATATGTTATGAGAGAGTCCTGTTATTATAAATCCAAAATTTTCTGAATATTGGAAAGGTAGTACTCCTTCTTCTACTAGAAATGCTTGTCCTATCTTTAATCCTCCTATACCCATAGTTGTAAAAGATAATTCAACCGGTATCACACCTGGTGCTGGTGTTGGGTCTTCTTTTGATTTACTCTTCATTTCCACTACCCACTTTTGACACCACTCTTTATGGTACCCTTTTATATTAGCAACTGCTTTGCTATCGTAGTCTCCGTTATCTGCCCAAAAGCCAGAATTACCGTTAAGCTCTTCCCAGTAGTCGTGGTATGCTAAAGTCCATTTTTTTAACCTCTTATCTTCTGGTGTTTCTCGATTCTCTTTAACTTGTCCGTTATCGGCTGTATTTTTTTGAGATTTATGTCTTATGTGTCTATCTAATAAACCTCTATTCCACTCTAATAAAGGTGCTATATTATCTTTAGTATGTCCACCAGTTCCTTGAGCTGCTATAGATACCATACTAGCAATATTTGAACTAATTTTACTAGATATATTGAGGTTTGTAATTGTTGATTTAAGTCCTGTAAGGCTAATGGTTGGCAGTATATTACGTAGTGCTGGTGTTACTTTACGGTCTACTATATAAAATCTATCGTCCTGTTCATCGTATATTGTATCTAGGTCATTTATTCCACCTAAAGCCTCATTACATGCTTTCAATATAGTCCTTATAAAAGTCACCATATCGTTTCCTTCATTTTGGTCAGAATCTTCTGTCTTACTGATTATTTTATCCAACTCTTCTTGAAGTAGTTGGCAAGAAATTAGAATGTTTAGTATATCATCTGTCTCCCCTCTCATTAATCCTCTCTGTAGAGCTTCTACAACGTTCTTGTGAAACCCGTTTTTATATATGAGTCCTGGAGCATAAGAAGTAGTATCGTAGCCTACAACAGGGTCTCTCCAAAGTACTGGTTGTTTTTTAGAATCGTACACTGTGATATTTTGAACAGGCTTAGGTAATACACACACCATAGGATCGATTGAAAAATGCAAGTTGTTTGTAAGAAATTTACATTCTTTCTCATATGCTTGTTTGGTATCGTCTATGTCCTGGTATCCGGTGTAAAACTCAGTTAATTTTCTACCTGGTGTATTTGATCCCTTCTCTGGCTCTACAGTTGCATCTATTAAACTAACATATTGATTATATATATCTAAAACAACATAAAGAGGTATCCAATATTCATTTAAATCATCATTATCGAATACTCCTGTATCTTTCTCTTCTATAGACTTTAACCTAAATGCAACGAATCCATTTATTGTATTTTTTAAATGCTGTGCCTGAGATCTCATAAAACTATCCTTAGTATATATTGGTAGTTGATCTATAGCTGGAGGTGTTTGTAATTTCTGCTTATTGTCACTAGTTTGGTTAACTTTATCTGGGTCTGGTTTACTAGTGTTGTTCGAAGTATTGTTTGCACTATTACCTGTTCCGTTTTCAGTTGGAGTAGTTCCTGTAGGATAGTCCTCTACGGTTCCTCCCCATACTTCATCTACTATACTCTGAACTGCCCATGTAGCATTTACCCTATTTTGTACTTTCTTAATATCTTTACTAGCTGGGTCAAGTCCTTTATTGATTGCTTTTTTTACGTTAATAGCAGATTGTGGTCGAATATCTAAAAACAGAAGCTCTAAAGTTGCTTCTACTGGGTTTGCAGTTGATTTTAATATGTTAGCAATAGGTTTTCCTTTTACTTCGCTTACTAAGTACTTAGTTTGAAAATCTAAACTATCTCTAACTTCTTTATCAAAATTTGCTGCTTTTTCTAATTTACCTCTTCTTCTTTTTCCTTGACCAGTCCATTGAATTAACCCGATTCCTCCTTTCCCACCTATTTCAGAATTTCCACCTACTCCAACTTCAACTATTGCTGGTTTAAAGTAACTTTCTTTTTTTATGTTAGCTAGTACTGCTTGTGCTCCAGCTTTAGTATACCCTTGTGATTTTAGGTATTTAGCAATATATGTAGCGTTTGGCTTCATTGTAGGAGGTAAAGTTTGACCTCCTTTAGGAGTTGTATCTAAGTACTTGTATGTTTGTTCAGTGTATTTACTAGCCATATATTATTAATTACTAGGGAGTTTACCATTTTCTACAATAAAATCCATTATATTATACGTCTCTTTCCTAGACCCTTGAGGTGTTAAGGTGTTCAGCTCGAATTCCGCCGATCTTGATGCATCTCCTACTACAGTTATTTTTACGTAATTTCCCCAGCCGGCTTTTGTAAACTTAAGTCCGTACATTCCAAATTTATCATTTAAGTAAGGTACTACCTTATCTTCATTGTATTGAGATAAAGGTTTATCTTTAGTCCAATTATAAGATGAATTTCTATACTCTAAACTGCCTCCATTTATTACTTTATCGTATTTTGCTTTGAAATTAACATCTTCCAGTAGTGCTCTACCTGTAGTTGTTGAAATATCGTTTAGGTCTTCTCTTGCTCTTTCATCATCTCCTGTAAATATTTCGGTAAACTCTTCTACTGCTGTAGCTGTAGCTGTAGCTAGAAGATCAGTATTTCCAGTTGCTAGTGCTATTTGGACTGCTGTTCCTACATCGTCTATTGAATCTATAAATTCTACTGTATTTTGTTTAAATTCCTGAACACCTGAGTTAGGGTCTCCGATTAAGTGTTCAAGTTCTACAAATAACTTGTGGTATATAGATCTCCTTTCTTTTTTACCTTTGTCTTCACTCCATTTATCGAGTTGGTCAGGTGGATATACGTTTGAAGTATCGAAAGTAACAGCGATTGATTCAAGAACTGTTCCTTTAGATATTATTTTAATCATACAATCATAACCTCCATCTTCTCTAAAGCTCCAATTAAAATTAGATACGAAACCTGTCATTGAATCGTAGTTATAGCTAGAATCAAAGGATAGTTCTTTTAAGTCATTTTGTATAGTTTTTTTTGGTATCTTATTTCTTAAAAACTTTCTATAAAACTGTATATCTTTAACTACTTCTCCTGATTTACTGTCGAGTTGTAAAGAATGTCCCCATTCTAAAAGTATAGAAAAACCAGGTCTGAGGTATAGAGCTTGCATCATCTCTAAATCTTCTAATGTCCATACTGTTACATTTACTTCTGCTTCTCTTAAACTACCGTAAGTACCTTTAGATTTAACAGAGACAGAGTTAATTCCTGGAGTTGGTCTGTGTCCTAAGCTTTCATAGTTATGGTAGGCACTATCTTTTATATCTCCTGCAGAAACATATCCATCCGTGTCTATGTTTATAGGATTGTGTTTTGATTGATTAATTCCTCCGTTGATTGAAGTCGGCTGTGTAGCGGTTCCTTGTTTAACAGTGCCGCCCATAATGACATTATTATAAGCTAGATTTTTACTACCTACTACATCTTTAATCGTCTTCTTACCTGTTGCTAATCCTTCTGTCTCCGCTTTTGTTATTGTATTAACACTCGATACTATTCTTGCCCAGGCGCCATTACTATTAAAGAAAAGTAAGTGGTTTTTGTCTCTCTTAGAAGAAGATATAAGACTTTCCCGTGCGATGAGCTGTTCTACCACACTTCCGTCTATTCCTCCACCAATAACTTCTTGAGGTTGACCTTGAGGTTTATCTTTTCCTTTTTTAGACATTATCTATTTTTATTAACTTCTTCATATAACTGTATAGCTGCGGTTTTATCAGCAGGTATTCTCAACTGTACACCAGGTGTTACATTAAGCGAGCCTTTTTGGTAATTATTAGCAGAAGAGATTATCCACCATAGTTCTGAGTCTTTATAGAATTCAAGGGCTAGAGAATCATACCTGTCTCCGTATTGAGTTATTACGTATACATCATTTTCACTTAAGGGAATTTCCGGGTATATTACGTTTCTTTTATAGGTAGTTCCTCCAACTGTTTTACTAACCGGTATTTTTTTAAATCTTCTTCCCATCTTTTAATATACGAATTTTTTTTTATCTTTCAAGTAAGAAACCTACTTTTTTACTCTTTAAGTCCATTCTTTAAAGGAATATATGTATCTTTATTACTTTTTATTGGCCTGTGATTTGTTATAAATGGTGTTAACCCTGTTTCTGGTAAGAAGTCGTGTATTACTTTAAATGATAATGATACATCCAGTACATGAGGAAGTATCTGATCTTTACCTCCTTCTCCTTCCGGATTTTGAAAAGATATCTCCCAGGGGTAGTCTTTTTGCCATGTGTATTGAACTGATTCTATTATACCTGGTTGTTCGTATATGTAATCTCCTACGGTTACCTTAGCTATAGTACCTCTCATAAATCTACCACCGGTACCGTATGAAGGTGCTGTTACAGAAGCTAAAGTTGCAACTTTTCTATACAGTGGTTTCATTTCGTCTTTTGACTGTGCTGCTATTTTAAATCCTATATTTATAGTTCTTTCAAATCCGCTGTATGTGTAAAAACTATCTGCTCTACCTAGATATTTACTTGATTTCCATGAACCGTTAAAACTATCGTCAAAGGTATCAAGAAATGCTCTAAAAGCTAAATAGTATGTTTCTTCTGGTGTTATCACCTGAAATTCTAACTGTACTAAATCTCTGTTTTCCTCTATTCCGTCTAAGGGTTTTTTACTAACATCTAATGCATTTATTTTATCTACTGTATCTGGGTCTGAAATTGTATAGGATGTTCTTATTCTAGATGCTTTACCTGGGTTTCCTAGACCTACTCTTTTTTCTTTATTTATTTTTATATCACTATAATCAAAGGAGTAGGTGTTTCTTATTCCACCTCCAAATTCATCTGTTTCTCTAAAATCTTTTAGTTTTGTAGAAGAAGTTAGTTGACTATAAGTTGCAGAGTCGGGGTTAAGCTTGTCCGGTATTGGTTTTGATGTTCCGCCAATAGTATCATCGTTGAGATTAGCTCTATTTGCTATACCTACATTTAGTCCATCTCCGTGTTTAAGTATATCTACATGCTGTTTAGCAGTTTCTCCTGTATATGTACTCCCTGATGAGTATAGTTGTGTAGACATTTGATTATCCACAAACTCATCCGGTGTTGGGGAGTCTTTAAGTGGTATTTTTATAATACTACCTGTAACTCCTGGTTGTGCTGCTAATATATTTTCCTGTGTTCCTAATTTAGTTTTAGAATCACCTATTGTGAATTTAGTTGCTTTAGTATTTTCTAATGGAGCTATATCTCCTTCAATCTTTTTATTGCTAATTCCGAATTCTCCTTCAAGTGATGTAGTTTGTACTGCAAACGTTTGATTGAATTCACCTTCCCCTTTAGGGTTGTTAACTGGGTTTCCAGTACGTACAGCAATTGCATTGTTAGTTGTCTCAGTTTCTGTATAAGGAGTATCCGGGCGGTAATTGCTTGAATTTACTTCCTCAGGTATGTCTCCTATAACGTTCTTATTAGATACCCCTAAGCTTTCTGGTGATGCTGTTGTATTTCTAGTAAGGTCTTGCGGTTTTGCAGTACTTACTCCATTTTGTACATTATTAGCATTATCTAAAGTTCCTACTCCTGTTAGTGGACTGGTATTACTATATTTGTTACTTCTATCAAAATTAGATTCAAGAGTCCCTACTACACCTTTATTAGTACGTCCTAAAGTACCTTTAGTTAAAGTAGAATTTTCTAAACCTTCTGTTTTATTATTTATAACTGTTCCGCTAGAAGCTTTTTCTATATTTAGACTTGTATCAGTCTCAGTAAAGTTGTTTCCGTAACCGTACTTATCAACTACTTTTCCTGCAGGTCCATAACTCGGTTCTAGATCTCCTTGTATACCTATATTTAACTTTCCCAAATTTCCAGGAGAAGAAGTTGTATTTAAAGTAGGTAGGGTAGATTCTGAGCTTAGGCTTGACATTGGTACTTTTTGTCCGTCAAGAGTATAGGTAGAACCGTTTACTGGCCCGGGAAATGATGTACTTTCTTGTAAGTACGTATCTTTATTAAAACCTCTAACAAAGTGTGTTCCGGTTCCATTAACAGGTACCTGGGCTAAGGTAGAGCCAGCGACTAAAGCTAAGTGTTCTACAGTGCCTGTTGCTCTTCTGAGAAAATTACCTACAGCAGTTCCGTTTTTGTACTTTTCATTTTGCCTTAACTTATCTGTTATTTCTCCTTGCTTTAATATACCTTCCTTTGCTAGGTGTTCAAGTCCTGGCTTGCTTATAAGCATTTTACCCATACGGGCAAGATCGTCAATTCTTTTTGTAACTTCGTCGGATTTGCTCCCTATATTCTTTGTTACATAAGGAGCCTCAGTACCAGTTTCCCTATAAGTAACTGAACGTAAACTATCCATACGACCTTCGTCAAAGTCTTTTTTAAGGTTCCTTATAATTGGCATAAGCTTATGCTGGAGGGTTATCTGAATATTTGTCCGGTGTTACTCCGTTAAGGTCTAATCCTGATGGACTCTGTGCAATTTCTGGGTTGTTATTAATCGAAGACTCATAATGTAGTCTAGATTTACCTTTAGCTCCTGCTCTCTGTGGAGGAGTCACTCCTTTAAGTCCTAGTGTTGAATTAGGTAGTTGATTGTTTATTATTCCTTTAGCCATAATTATTAATTTAAATTTATTTTATTATAAATAGAAGTTAAGAAAGTTTATATGTTCCCAATACTTGTGCTTCTCCTACTTTATCTCCGTCTAAGTATACATTCCCACCTGCTGATACGACTGATATAAGAGTATCTAGTTTAGTTGATATCTCTGCCAGTGAATTATCCTCTTGTTCGTCACCATCTCCAAATAATCCTCCAAGTGCTGCTAATGGTGATGCTACTAAAGCAAAAGCAGATAAGGCGGCTAGAGCCGGTATTGCTGCTATTCCTGAAATTGCTATCATTCCTAAGCCTGCTGCTATTCCCATTAGTCCTGCTCCTACTAATAGGAGTTGAGGTGCTATTGCTGCTAATCCAGTCAATTTCGAAATAATAGAATCAATAGGAGTATTCCCGAGTAGTTTAAATGCTAGTGCGGCTGGAATTAATGATGCTCCTAATAGTGCAATTGCTCCTGCTCCTGATGCTATGAAAGGAAATAAGAATCCTAATCCTGCTGCAGCTAATCCTAATAAAGTCAATGCACCGGCAAATGCAAACATCTGTCCTGGGTTAATATCTTTTAATAGGCTAAATCCATATGCTGCGGGTATTAAAGCAACTCCTAATATTCCCATTGCTAAAGCTCCTTGGATTATACTTCCTCCAACTTTTCCTAATACTGCTAAGGTTAGCCCTAACATACTTAACGATCCTGCAAATGCAAGCATTTGTGCCGGATCTACATCTTTCACCATTTTTAAAGCAAGTGCGAATGAACCGGCTAAAGCTAATCCTGCTACTCCTATAGCTATAGAACCTTTTATAACATCGCCTATCTGTCTACCGATAGATGCTAATCCATCCCCTAGTCCTTTAAGAAATCCTCTGATGCCTGCTCCGGAATCTGCCTTTACATTTTTTGTCTTATCTCCTAAGTCTCCAACTGTATCTCCTGTTTTCTTCAGACTGTCAGGCATCTTAGCTCCTAATTCTTTTGCTTTATCGGCAGAAACAAATTTACCAGAACCTAAATCTCTAAATCTTTTTGCTGATTCATCGAATACAACTTTAGATTTATCTCCAAAGCCTGTTTGGAATGCTTTCCCTATTGCAGAAAAGTTAAAATTCTTAGGACTTAAATTCTTGACAAAGTTCATTGAATTTTTAACTATTGAACCAAATCCTGAAGCTATGTTTGTTAGTCCTCCATTCATTAACTTTATTGCACCGTATGCACCTAATAGGTAAGGAGTAAGTGGAGAGATTAATCCAGCTGCTTTACCTAATAACTCTACTATAGGAACTACAGCTTCTAGTATAGGTGCGAATGCTTCTGCTAACTTGAAAGCTGCTTTTTTCATACGCTCCTGAATGTCCATTTGTTTGGATTGTTCTAAGGTTACTCCTCTAGCTGCGGCTTTTTGCTCATCTGTCATATCAGCCATAGCTTTTTCTGTTAGAACCATTTTAGCTAATTCTTCTCTAGACATTCCCATAGCCTTAGCCATAGCTTGTTGCTGTATGCGGTTCATTTTTGCGAATTCAGCTGCGGATGCTCCTTGATTAGCTAATTCATTTGCTACTCCTTCTAAATCGTTATTTAATGCTAATTCTCTAGCTTTATTTAAGTTTATATTTTTACCAGTAAGTAACTGTGCTTCTAATTCGTTTTCAATAGAAGATTCAAAATCTAGTAATCCGTCTGCTATAGCATTTACTTTACCTAAGTCCATTCCTAGTTTTCTAGCTGCTGCTGCTGCCTTACCTAATGCTTCTGGATTCCCTCCTAGTGATGCTTTAATATCGTCAGATGCTCCTAATACGTCTTGAAGTGCTACAGTAGGTGCGATGGCTGCATCTGCGGATTCATTTAATGCTTGTACTCCATCAAATACACTACCTTGAAACTCATCAGCACTTTGTCCGGTCAATTTCATCATAGTACCTAAACTACCAGCTTGTTCAGCTGATAATCCTAGTAGGTCTTTTGCATCTGCTATTTGACCTAACTGTTCAGGAGTAAATATAGCAGCAGCGTTTATACCGGTTTGTTTAGTATATTCAGCAGCTACTTTCATCAGGTCTACTGCTGTAGAAGTTTCTGTAGCTACACCTGACATTTTATAAGCTGCTTGTCCGGTTAGTCTTGTAAATTCAACTGATGCTTTATTTATTTCCGATAGTACAGATAGAATTTTTAACCCCATACTTAGAGGATCAAATAATGCCTTTCCAAATCCAGATGCTAAAGTCCCGAGACCTTTCATCATTATGTCCATTTTAGAAAAGTTCTTTGATATTTTACCGGTTATTGGATCTACTCTTTCCGATTCCTCGGCCATTTCTTTCATATTTGCAGAAGCATCTTTCATGGCTTGTTGAAATATACCGGATCTCATACCTAGTCTTTCCATCAATGCACCCGTACCTTCTACTAACGCACCGGTAACACCCATTCTATCTTCTATAGCTCGTTGTATCTTTTCTTCTTCTCTAAGAGTAGCTAAATTCTCATCTGTCGCTCTGCTCATTGCTATAGTAGCAGCTAATTTATTAGCGTTTGAAGAATTTACTTTACCTTCTAGTCCAAGTGACTCTTGAAGGTCTGCAATTACTTTATCTCCATGTTCTTCAAGTTCTCTGGCTTGAGTAACTCTGTTATTTGCTTCGTCGAGTATGTTTTTCTGAACAGCTAGTTGTTCTTTAAGTCTAGTTGATTCTTCTTCTGTAAGTACTCCGATAGACTTAGTTTTACTTTCTAGCTCCCTAACAATCTTTAACTGTTCTGCTTGGGTTGTAGTTGCCGTTGCTAGCTCTGCAGATAATCCTTGTTGAGTGTTATACGCTTGTGCTATTTGTAGTGCTATATCCTGTTGATGTTCGCTGAGAGTTCCTGTCATTGAGGTCATCTCTGTTATAAGCTTATTTTGAAGTGATTTAGCTTTAGAGATTTCTCTGTTTATAGTTCCTGCATTACCGAGCTCGACTACATTCTGTTGTGCTGCTTTAACAATCTCATTTCCTAAATTTCTAAGAGTCTTATCTTGATCATTTAAGTTTTGCTTGACTCCCAGTATATCTCTAAGTTCTGCATTAAGTATACGGGCGTTATCTAAAGAAGTTGCGTTGTTCTTAGCTTCTTCTTGAGCAAACTTGTTATACTGTTCACTTAGCTTAGTTACCTCTTCTCTATTCCTTGCAAAATTACTAGGATCTAGATTTGGATCATTATTTCCGTTAGCCATTTATATATTGAGTTTATTATAAATAGTTAAGGCCCGCATTATTTACGAGCCTTTGTGCTATAGGATGGTTTCTTCATTTTACCGCCTTTCATTGTCTGTGATTTCTTATTTACTTTATCATATTCGGCTTTTTCTTTTTCGAAATGATCTTGCATTTTCTGAAAAGTAAAGTTTCTTAACCATATAGGCATATTGTATACCGTATCGTAATCAAACCCTCCTTTGCCGTGGAATACTATTTCATGAATTTGCGTAAATACGGATAATCTATACGACGGCGTCAGGCCAAAGAAAATTAACCCCAATTGGGATATCTATCCCCCCTTCTGGACCATTCTCTGGGTAGAATGTCATGTCTACATCTGGTTGAAAGTCTCTAAGGTACTTTCTAAACGCTCTAGAGTCTCTTGCTAAGAATTGGTTATCAACGAATGATCTAACTGTTTTTTTCTCTGTTTCACCGTTAATTGCTGTTATCATATGCTTTAGTCTAGTAGATAATTCAGCTGATGATTCTTTATTAATTTTTTTAAGTCCTTTTACTTCTTGATCTATTGCTGATTCATCTCCATGTGATAGAAGTTTAAATGTAATGACGTGTCCTGTAGTTGGTAAGGTAAAGTTGAAAGCATTTTCAGTTGCTTTTTCGATATCTGGATGTAGTTTTTTATTATCTAATAGAGATAAATCAACTTTTTCTACTGTACCGCTATAATTAAATTCGTAATCCTTCCCGTAACCTAGAATACGTGCTGCTATCAGCAGTGCATTTTTATCTCCAGTTAATAATTCATTATAGTTAATAGTCTTATCCACTATAAGAGCTTTAAGCAATTTATCAATTACTATACCTTTTTCAATATAGTTTTGATTAGTTAGTATATCCTCTTCTTTAGCAGTCATATACTTCATTTCTATTGTACCGCTAGATAATGGGGATTCTTTTGAGTAGAGTTTACCCATAGAAGGTAGGTCTACTATCTCTGTTGGGAATTTTTGTGTTTGTTCCATAAATTTTATTAATTAAAACTAGTTCTTAATATAAATATACGAAGAATACTTTTTTAAAACAACAAAAGCCCGAAATTAATCGAGCTTTTATCTATGTTAAGGCTTGTATTAGTAATTAAGTACGCAATAATCCATTGCTACAGTCATTGATAATTCAACTGCTTCAGGCGATGACCAGTCAAAGTCTCCTTGTGACATAGTTTTAATGAATGCACCTTTAATAATCCATTCCGATACTACATCTCCTACAGGACCTAATACATTAAGTGTTAAGTCTTTTTTGTAGAAATCTGAATATCCTGCACGACCTGTTACTGATTCGTAAGATAGTCTTGCCCACTCCATTACTGCTTGAGCTCCGGAAGGTGTAATTGGATCATATAATGTCATATCCATATCATTCCACATTCTCTTTCCTCTAATCTTACGATAAGAGTTGATGTGGTCTAGTACAACTTCCCCATCTTCAAACGAAGGAGCTGATACTGTTTTTACCATGAATGATGGAATGTTATCCATATACATGATGAATCTATTCTGTACCTTCGGTTCGAAGGCTCTAAACATAATTTCGTTTGGATCTAATACTGCCATTTTTATTTATTGTTTATTATAAATATCTTAATTTAAATTTATCCTGCAAAAGTTGCTCCTGTTGGCTCAATTGTAAAGTCTAGTACTATGAATTCAGCAGTCTTGGCTGGTTGAATAAAGATTTGACCTATAAGTTGATTTCTGTCTACTACGTCTGCAGTGTTATTTGTGTCGTCCATTACTACTCTATAAGCGTAAAGACCTTGTCTCTGTACTACTGACTCTAAGTAAGGATTAACTCTAGCTAAGAATCTATTTCTAGTTGTTAATGTGTTTTGCTCGAATACTAAGTTTCTTGATTCATCGCCAATAAACTTTTTCAATTCAATTAACAATCTTCTTACATTTACTCTATCTAAAGACGATGCTTTAGTTTGTAAAGTTTTTTGACCGAATACTGAAATGCCTTGTCCTGGGAAAGAAGCGATTGGGTTAACTTTTTTGGAGTATAGTGTATCTCTCTGAGTTCTTGTTAATCTCTTTTGAGCTTGTATTACTCCTGTAATTCCTCCTCTTACTAATCCTGCTGGTGCAAACCAAGGTGCTGAACTATTATCTGTAAAAGCATATACTCCTGGTATTACAACTGATGCTGGAATCCATTCGTTTCTTCCTGTTGCAGATTTAGTTTGTAACCATGGCCAGTATGATGCTGCATAAGAGCTGTTAAGTCCTGTTGCTTGCCCTGTTACTGTACTTTCACCTGTTACGCTATAATCTACTAAATCAACTACTGATATACAATCTCCTCTAGTCTCTGCTAAAGATATAATACTGTCTATTTCTGTAGCATGACCGGTTAAGTTATAAGCTAATCCTGGTGCTGAAATAATATTAAATATATAATCGTCGCTGTTTTCCAATACTGATATAATATCGGAATAACAATCTGCGGTTAAACCTTGTGTATCTATTCCGTCTATGTCACCGAAAAATTTAGCTTGTCTATCTGCAGCAAAATGTCCTCCAGTTGCTCCAAAGAATGATCCTGATTGTGCTATTGGAAGAGAACTAGCATAACTTACTCCTTGTGAATCTGTGTTGATTGTTACTCCGTCGTTTGCTAAGTAATCTAATGTTTGTGCCGGTACTGAATGTACTCTTACGTAGTTAGATTTATTAACATATTCTCCTTGGGTAGAAATGTATTTTGAACCATCTCCGTCTGTTGATAATACTTGACGTTGGTTTCCTATAATACTTTCTATATAGTTAGGAGAATTAGGATCTAGAGATACATTATTAAATGTCTCTAGCACAATTTTATTTTTTAAGCTATCATCTCCTTGACGAATGCTTAATGTAAATGTTCCAAGATCGCTATTTACGTTACTTATTTCCCATCTTACGTTATCCGAACTACCATTAACTAGTGAGCTATCAGAATTTTGTGGGATATTATTAGCATTAGTTGCATTATTGTATATTGTTCCTTCTCCTAAAGTTGATAGTATAAATGAATTTGTAGTAGTAGATGTTGTTTCTGTACCTCCTGCTAAAGTTATTACTGCAGTTGCTGAAGGATCGTTTCCAGCAGCATCTCCTACTCTAAGTATATATCCGTTAGCTGCTATTCCTGCTACTCTACCGTCTAGTTGTAGTGTGTCTGATGTTGCATTATCTCCATGTACTACTGCTATATTGGCTCCATCGATTGCTGCTCCTAAGTTGTCTACTGTTTCGTCAGCATCTGCTCCTGGAGAGAAGTACCATTGATTCGCCGATGGAATATCGTCAGGTACATCTCCTACAATTGCTGTAAAGTTGTATTCAGTCCCGTCTGGTGCTTGAATAATATACTGTTGAGTATCGTCTGCTTGAGCAAAACTAGCTACGAATCCTGTTGCTGTTGCAACACCTGTAGTAGATGTAGTATTACTAATAGTAGTCGATGTAGCAGCATCGAATGATCCTGTAACTACCCTAGAAACTAATACTGAGTTACCACCTTGTTGAAAATAATTTTTAACTGCGATAGAAGTTAAGAATTCATAAGAGTTCGAACCTGATGCAAAAGTAGTACCAAATTTCCTTACATACTCACCATAAGAGGTAACTAATGTTGGGATTTCTACTGGTCCTTTTACTGCTGGTCCGATAATTGCAGCTCCTGCTGTTACAGGGGCTGGTTGAATAAATGAAATATCATTTTCTCTTGTGAATACACCTGGAGAGATAATTGTTTCTGCCATGTTTAATGAAGTTTATTTAAATGTCTTTTATAAATATCAGCTTATTTTGTAAACCGTTCCTGTAATGTACAGGTAGTTATTTGTATATAAATAGGAAGGGAAGGTACAAAACCTCCCCCTCTTAATAATCTTAATAAACTTATGAATTTACTTTACTTCTTTTACTACTTCTTCTTCTTTTACTTCTTCTGTTGGAATGAATTCCCCATTCTGTAAATCGATAGATCCTTTTCCGTATTTTTCTTCTAACTCCTTAACTACAGCAGATTCTTGCTCTTGTGTTTCTGTTAAGTACTGCTCGATGTTAGCCTTACGAGTTTTTAAATCTATTTCTGCTAGGCCTACGTTTCCTAATTCAACTTTTACAGCTTGAACTCTTTTTTGGATTTCTTCAATCTTTCCTAACTCTTCTTTTGATAACTTTTGATTTGCCATTTTTTAACTTTAAATTAATCGATTAAATTATATATATTATATAATATAAGAACTAATATCTAGTTCTACAACTTTTATTTTACTTATTTTGTTTTTTTTTATTTTTATTCTCCTACTACTAGAGTAACTGAAGTTGGAGTTTGTAATTCTGTGATTTGTGAATCTAATCCTCCTTGGATTACATTTACTTGCTCTTCTCCCATTGCTGCTTTTACCCATTCTATAATCGTAGCGTGTGTAAGATCGTCAAATGCTGTAAAGTCGTTTTCTGAGTCAAATTGTAGAGCTTGTGTACCAATACTAGTTGCATTAAATGCGTTGTCGTTTGCATCTACAGCATCAGATGTTGCTGTTACTCTCCAATGTACGTTATAAATAACGTTTGTCTGTCCTCCTTCGGAAGGATGTACATCTACTGTTTTACAGTCCCAATTGTAAGTATTCATATTTTATTTTATTAAGTGTTGAACTTTAGTTTATTGTTCTTTATATAAATATATGTAAAATAACTTTAACTACCAACCTTACCTACTTTATTAAGGTAGACTACAGAAATTCATATTAACATCTAGTTGATGGAGTGTCCATGTGTAGTTATTAGTTAGTCCAGTTCTCTTAACGTAGTATATGTAATAGTCGTCGATTGTTGAGCCAAGAGATCCTTCTAATCCCGGTACATTTGCTTGCGAATCGTAATTAGCGTTTGTAACACCGTTTACATATAGGGTATCGTCGGTGCCGGCGCCATTTACTATGTAGTAATCATTATAGTTGTCATGTAGCGGTAAAATTGCTCTTGGTATTGAGGTCGGGCCTGTAGTAGTTATATTGTTTATAGTCGGAGTACCGGCAGTTGATATATCAAAACCAGTACTTAGTGGTATCTCAAATACACTTACTGATGTTGGTGATGATGTTTTAGATGTTACAGCATAAATACGGGTACCAAAGTAGTTAAAGTGAAAAGCTCTTAAGGATTCGCCGGTAGGCATTACTAAATTCAATGTTGTTCCACTAGTTGACATAGTAGTTATATCCCAGGCTGCCGTAAGGTTATATTCGACAATACTGTTGGAATTATTATGTGATACATAAGCTTTCTCTCCATTATTAGCCAATTGAAAAAGTGCAAAATAATTACTTAGTGATGGGCTTGCTCCAACAGCTGTAATTGTAGAGGTTAAATCATGAGCGGTTGCTATACTCATTTGTACAATTCTCTTACTGGAGTATTGAGGAATGTACATCCTCATACCGCCTGCTGATACGTACGGTTGGACTTGTGCACCATTTGCTGATCCGGTTATAAATGAAGTAATATCTTTAGAATCACCGGTGGTGATGTCCCCTATATCCCAATTAGGATTGCAAAATGGTATTGCTGTATAGGGTGTATCTATTACTTTCTCTACATTTAATCTTCCTACATTTAGAATTTTATTCATATTAGCTGCTATTACTCCGTTTACTATTTCCCCAAAACCTGTATCTAAAGTATATTCAATCCTTGGGTAGTAGGAAGAGTTGTTGTAGTAAAAATCAGAAACAGTTGCTAATGTAAGTCCGGGTTCTTGGTCCGAATAGTCAAAAGTATAGTCGCATAAACCTATATTAAAGTTGCTATTTCCTACAGCATCTGTTTTAGCATCATTATTAAGGGCTATTGTTTTTGCAGTTCCTGTTCCACCAGGTCCCATATTAAATACACCTGAATAGGGTGTAGTGAAATCTACATTATAATCACTTGTACTTAATTGTGCAGTTAGACCTGAACCCCATGTGTTAGTATTCTTTACAGCTATTATATTCTTATAATTGGTATACCCGGATGTTTTGTAAAGTTTTAGATGTAGACTTGTTATCGTACCCGATACCCCTGAGAAGTCAAAGGATAGCATACATCTTTCTATTACCCAGTTTTGCCCTCTAACTGTTTGCTCATAGGCATCGGGGGACATAGATGTTGGGTTAACTATTCTTGAAGAACCCGTGGTATCGTCTCTAGCGTCACTCCAGGTATAAAGTGTTGTATCTAGTTGATTTCTTACTAGTCCGTCTATTGACTGTTTACTTGATGGTATTGTTGGCATAACTCTGGTTTATAATTACTATTCTTTACCTATAACTCCAATGCCATCTCCAGGACCAGGAGCTGGTGTGTATCCACCTTCTACTGGTGCAGTTGGTGTGTATGGTTCTCTTTTTCCTTCTCTTGTATATATAGGCATATAGTAGGTATCAGTTGTATGGTATTTATTAGCAGGTATTGACTTAACTCCAAATTCACTAAGTCTTATTTTTTTATATGTAACACCTCTTTTTTCTTGTAGTTCTACTGTAGGAAGTAAGTCCTGCATAGGGTTCCACCAAGTCATCCTACCGCCAGGTCCTAATAGCTTTGTAATATAGTTTTTCAGTTTCTTCATGTTAGTATCGTTGTAAGTATCAATAAAAATACCATGATACTGTCTTAGTCCTGATTTTTCAAAATCTTTTTGAAATTCTACATACCAGTCTTTACCTGAAATAACGTTTACTCTTTTGTGTGCTGTTTCTTTACTTCTACTATAAGCTTTATTTCTTAAATTGGCATATTCTTGAGCTCTTTCTGCTATTGCGGGATGGTATTCAATAATAGTATGTAAATCAGGTTTGTATCCTTGTATTAAATCTGCTGATATTCCCATTCCGAATCCTAGCTCTAATATAGTTTGTGCTTTTCCACCGGCTGTTACAAAATCAGCAGCTTGCTTCATTATGGGTTCTTCCCAGTCCATCATTACATTGTAAGTTTCTTCTCCATCAACGAAAGTTATCTTATTTTCATTGAAAGACATTGTTTTTTCTTTATAGTCGCTTTTATACCTACCTTTATAATCCGCTCTTGCCATGTTTGATTAATGCTTTATATTAGAATATCTATGCTATTTCTACAAATGTGTTATCTGGACAGAAATATATTTCTTCTACTGTAGGGTCTACTGAATATCCTATTATTCTAGCTATATGACCTGTAGTAGACGGAACTGCTGTTTGGTAATCTCCTGAAGTACTTGTGCTTAGGTATAGGTGTTGACCTTTACTAGGTGTTTGGTTACCAAAAGATGAATCTCTAACAAATCCTCTTAGTAGTATTCCTGCTGCTGCTGTTGTCCCCATTGCCACTCCTAGTAAGTTTTTACTAGTTGTACCAGAATTAGCTTGTGCTTTTACCCACTGGCCTGAGCTATTATATGCTACTATATCTCCTTGTCCAATTCCTGACTGTGATCCAAATGTTACTATTTCTCCTCTAAATTGATTATCTGCTGTTGGTTTTGTGTATGCTAAATTTTCTGTTGTAGTAGTTCCACCTACTTCAAGTTCTGTTGAAGGTGCAGTTGAATGAATTCCGACGTTATTACTAATAAAGTATGTTTTATTACTGGTAATTACTTGCTTAGTTACACCACTCCTTGATATTTGAAATGCCCCACTTGTCTCTATATTAAGTAAATTAGAGGACCCAGTATACTTAATATTAGCAGGTTGAGATGCTATTGCTGCTTGATTTCCAAAGTAAATACCTGGGTTACCGTATGTTGATGTATATAGGTTAATATTAGATTCCCCTCCATACCCATTGTAAGTTATACTTTCAATTCTTAATTCATTTGGAGTAGTACTACTTCCTACTTTTCTTGTATGTAAAAGGGTTGAAGGACTAGTAGTACCTATCCCTACATTATAACCAGTAACTCTCATTACTTCTGATGAATTACTGCCCATAATACGAGTAGCATAACCCTCACCATCCCAATCACCTAAAGTAAGTAAATTAGAGGTCCAATTTGCCCATGGATTACCTTCTATTCTATAACCATCACCTCCAGCAGCGTCAATTTCTCCACCTACTTCTAATTTAGAACTAGGACCAGTCGTTCCAATACCTAAATTACCGGACGGTGTTAAGTATAGTAGTGCATCATTTGCATCAACACTAGTTCCTTCTGCTATATAGAAACCTGTACTACCTATATTATCTTCTTCATCTTGGCTTAATACCCAACGTCTGCTCATGTCAGAGCCCTGTAGGATTATCTTCGGGTCTAGCTGGTTATTAAATATCCTTAATTCTCCTTGATTTATGTCTAATTTATGAGAAGGACTAGTCTCTCCTATACCTACTTTATCATCAAAGTAAGATATACCACTAGCATTTACGTTAAATATTGGTACTCCTGATATATCAGAGACTGTAAATAGATCTCCGGTTAAATCGTCTGTTATAGAGAATAGCTGGCCGTTTGAACCTTGTATGTCTAGAACTGTAGATCCAGATGAGTAAATCTGAACTCCACCACCAGGACTTCCATCGTTGCTCTTCAGGGACATTATAGGTGTATCTGCAGCAACAGCACCATCTCCGATAATAAAATCTAAGCCAAAAGTGGTATTATTCGGTGCTATGATTCCGTAAACTTCAGCTCCTAACCCTAATCCTATGTTCCCTCCGTCTACAGTTAGTCTTTCCTGTGGTGTAGCAATCCCTATACCGACTCTATCACTTCCTCCATCAACAAATAACATGTTTACGTTGTTGTTGGATTCTACTCTAAAGTTATGATCAGCTGATGCTTCGTTTACTACGGTTTCAGCTGTGGTTATATCGATTGCTCTTCTACTTCCTGCTGTTAGTGTAATAGCGTTATTTTGGAATCGTAAGTTTGTATCTGTATCTCCTGCATGATAGAGGTATTCAGATATGGTTAAATTAGATCCAACAGTTACATCTCCATTTGCTTGGAAAAAAGTTCCAGACGGACCAGTATTTCCATTTCCAATAATAGTAGAAGTAGAACCTCCTGTATAGTAGTTCAAATATACCGTGTGACCGTCATCAGAGTCAATATGTAAATTACCATTTGTTGTCTTTATAATAGAAGCACCGTTGTTTGCTGTAGTTCCGTATAGTAGTAACCTTGATGTTGTGGTTCCAGCTTGAGTACCTATTACAAGATCGTTGCCAGAAATACTTAAATTTTCATTCGAATCAATAGCACTTGTTCCGTTCCACAAAGCTATTCTATTGTCAACACCTGTTCCTGTTACGGTACCTTGCGGTGTGCCAGCTATAGCATTATCAACGTAGGTTTTATTAGCTGCATCTGTTCCATCGGTAACAGTATCAATACCTTCAATTCTTCCGGTACCTAGTAACTGTATACCACCACCGCTAACTTGAATATCGTCGTAAAAATAGGCTTTTCCTGAATCTGACATATCTAATAGGAAAGCAGAGAAGAATGTTCCGTTATCATTACCCCTAAATATTATGTCACTATCACTTACTGTGGATATAAATCTAAGGTCTTGGCTAGCTAGGCTTATTTTACCTACAGTAGTTCCAGCATTCTTAAGTTCTATTGATGAATTAGTTCCTTCATAATCTAAGTGTATTGCACCTGAAGAAGATATAATTAAATCGCCTGTGTCAGTCTTTATTTTACCATCTGTTCCGTTATGGAATATTTGCATATCGTTGTCATCTCCTAACTGGAGTTCAGCTGAATCACTATCTAAGTGTATATTTCCTGTTGTAATAATAGAAGGTACCGATAGTAACCCTGCAGAAGAATATGTCATTCTATTAGTAGAACTACCTGCAGGTCTCCATTCTAGATTACCACCATTGTAGGATGCGATATCCCACGATACCGTACTGTCATCTCTAAGTCTTAAATATGCCCAATTACTTCCTCCGTTTTCTATTTCGATTCTAGCAGATCCTCCAGAATCAACTTTAAAACCTAATCCATTTGTAGATTTAATAGTTTGATTTGTACTAGAACCTCTGTCGGCAACAGTATCTAAAGTATCTGCTTCTGCAGTTAGAACTGTACCATCAGAAATTGCAGCATTTAATTGTGCTGTTGTAAATGATCCTAAAGATGTTGCATTTCCTACTGATGTAATATGTCCAGTTAAATTAGCATTTGTAGTTACTGTTGCTGCGTTTCCTGTTATATCACTATCGGTAAAAGCTAATACTTTCCATACCTGGGTTGTAAATGCTGTAGAGTTTGAAAATTTTCTATAATACAAATATCCATTAGAACTGAATCCTAATTGACTATCATAATTACCGGAATGCCTGTTTAGAGTGATTACAGAATTGGAATTGTCAGATGTAGCAAATAAACCTGTTGTTCCTGCGCTTATTTGACCGGTATGTATTAGGTTGTTCTGGCCTGGTTGGGTAGTTAATCCACCCCCATCTGTTAATTTAGCAGCTGATCCAGCAGTAGTAGCAGTAGTAGCAGTAGTAGCAGTAGCTGCTGTTTGTGCAGCTAAACCAGAAGTTGGTCCATCATTTCCTGATGTCCATATTACATTATTGTTATGTTTTAAATCACTGGAACTATTAGTAAGGAACGCAATACCGTCTCCTGAGTCATTTTGTGAACTGATAACTAAAACAGATCCTACATGACCGCCTGTATTAGTAGTATGTCGTATATAAGCTCTATCGGAAAAGTCTGTTGTACCTTCTTTGTCAAACCCGGTAAAATCAATCGTTCTATCCTGGTTTGTAG
>Ga0228643_1000052_pt1 | contig 50096 bp, 59 predicted proteins | sample 55DmetaG_FD_190533 | JGI IMG/M metagenome (GOLD analysis project Ga0228643, IMG submission 190533) | Seawater microbial communities from Monterey Bay, California, United States - 55D | ecosystem: Environmental > Aquatic > Marine > Coastal | place: USA: California | collected 2016-11-08
ATTTTTAGCTACCTTAACCGCGCCCTCAGTAGAAACTTTTACATTATTCTTCTTGGTTTCTCCCAGAATAGTTTGCGCCAACTCATTTACAAAGGGTGATAAAGCTTTGGTAGCTGCTCTAGTCAGACCGCCTACTACGTATCGACTTCTTTCTTCACGATCTTCTTGATCAATAAAAGCATCCCCAGCTTGTGAGTCGTAAGGACGGCCTGTTACTTTATCTATGCGCTCATCAGGTTCACTAGCTGCGCTTTCTACTTCTACAAGGCCACCTTTGTCGTATGGCGCTCTGCGCTTTTTCTTTTCAAAAGATTCCCAAAAATCATCATAATCTTCTTTAATATCTTCGCCCATAATTGGATCTATGGCACCATAAAAAGGCATACGGCCACCTATAATCGGTCCAATTTTTCCGTAACTAAAACCTCTAGCTGCATCGCTTGCTAAAGGCCCAGCTAAGGAAGCTGTGGCAGTAAACGGATTACCTGTTACATCATAAGTTTTTTGAGTTCGTTGAACCATATCTAAAAGAATACCCGCGCCTCCCCATCTTGCTACACCTTCAGCAGCAATTTCAGCTCCGCTTTTGTCTGAAAAAGAATCTGAATTTCTTACATAATTCAAACCTGTAGCAGCCGCTGTCATAGTTATAGCAGTAGCTAAAGTATTTGCCGCCCCTACAGGATTGTCAGCTAAACCAGCAATTGCACGTACAAACTGTTTTAGAACTTTATTTGTAAAAGCTGTGGGGTAACCTAGTAGCTCTGCAAAAATTGCTTTTTTAGGATCTGACATCCAGATAGGCTTTATAGCTGCTCGGGGGCTTGTATCTAAAATAACTTCATTTACATATCTACCTGCACCTCTTTTAATATTTTTATAAAAAGGATCTTTAGAATTTATTTCACCGCTATTTCTGTTTAAGTAAGCGATGCCTTGATCTATATCTACATTGAGTTCAGCTAATTGATTTCGTAAATTTTTAATTCTTTTAGAATCTGGCAAGGCTCCATGATTTTTAATAGCTGTTAAATTCTTGTGTATTAAAGATTTACCTGTGTTATAGCTCGCAAGCTGCACTGTTTTTGTCCAACCGTCCAACAAAGTCATTTTAAAAAATGCTCTGTTTGCTTTTTTAAAACCATGCCCTGCTATACTAGAGTCTCCTAAGCGATCAGCTGCGCTAACACTAGCATTTTCTAACATTAAAAATGACTCTCGCATTTCATGAAATATTTCAGGATCTGAAAGCCCTTGCTTTCCTAGCTTTCTTCGTAGTCCATTAGTCATTAATTCTGTTCCTTGAGCAAGTGCTTGCCCAAAACCTTTACCCATTTCTTTAGTTCCCGCTTTCTGCATGTTTAAAAGAACTTCAGGTAAACTAGATACTGTGGCAAAAGCTAAAGTAGACATTCTTATAAGAGTAGCGTAGCCATCACGGGCAAATTGAGCAGCAGGCCCAAAATCTTCTAAACCTTCGCCCGTCATACTTTTGTAAAGATCTTGAATATGCTCTTTATCTGTATCAGTAAAGGTATTTTTTACCGCCTCCACTTCCCTTTTAATTGGATCAATAAATTTAGTAGTAAACTCATCTACATTATTGACACCAAACACTTTTCTTTTTGAATAAGAATTTGCACTTTGCGTAATGTATTGAAACAAAACATTTTCAATATCATTATCAAGAAAGTCTTCATATTTATTATCGTCTTTAATACTATTAAACTTACGGGCGGTAAAAAAAGAATTGCCTGCTACATGAGAAGCCCCGCTGGGGCCAGCTGTATCGTTTTTCTTTTTTAACATGCCTTCTATAATAGCCTTGGCTTCGTCCATATTTTCAGCTTCGCCATCTTCTATAAGAAGTTTAGCAAATCTATTTTGACCTTTACCTGCTAGTTCGGCTCTTTTAGCGTCAGTTACAACTATACGTTGACCATAAAAGTCTTTCATCAAAGCCTTTCTATTCCAAAGACGCGGGAAGTAATCTTCAGGAATAACATCTGTTTCAAAACCTAATTCTTCATTTTTAGCAATTACTTGATTTAATACATCGCGTCTAATTAAACTTGCCGCTTTGTTTACATCTTCTGATTGAGAACGTGACCCACGTAAAGCTCTTACAAGCTCTGTATTTATAATATCTTTTAAACCCCCATGAGAAGCGTCTCGTAGGCTGTGTGTAGCCCTTATTAAAGGTGCATACAAAGCTCCAGCATAGTCTTTCCAAGTCTCGTTGTAGTCCATGCCGACCTGTCGCGTTTCACTTGTATAAGTTTGATTAGCGTCATAACGCATTATTTCAGCTAAGCGAAGAGCAGAAGGAGACTCAGAAAACTTAGTAAGTACTTTTGTAGGTCTTCCAAATAAAACCTTACCATGTAGCGTTTGTGTCTTCTTTAGCAACATTGCTCTAGCATTGTCTGGAGATATGACACCTCTTTCTACTTGCAATAGAGTGTCAGCTACTTCTGCCTGTGTCTGCTCACTGCCTCCAATTTTAGAAGTAAATGCTTGCGCTTTAGCTGTAATAGCTTTAGGAATCTCTACACTACCTGCTTCTTGAGCCACGATAGTCAATTCATCAAGAGCTTTAGTTACATTTTCAGAAGGAGCATCGGGGCCTTTCTTTCTATTTCTCATGTAGTTGCTAAACGAAGCAATAGCAAACTCTCTGCTTTGCTTAGCTTTGTTCATACCATAGAATACCTCACCCATTTCTTCCATGAGTTCGTCATCTAGATCATCAATGTTAGGAAGATCTCTAGTAGCTTCATAGTCAAATATAACTTCTTCTAGCTCTAACCTATCTATATCATATTGCTCTGCAATTTTTTCTATGTCTGCATCAGATACAAAGCCGCCATACTTAGTATCTTCCTGCTGGCGCTGTTGAGCTTCTTTAGAAGCCTGTCGAGACTGCTTAGCATTAAATCGTGCCTGCTTCTGGGCCTGTTCTGGGCTAGGAGCTACGCTCATTAAAAGCTCTTCTACGTCATCTTTAAATTCTAGATCTACATTTTTAACTTCTTCTGCTGAAATTTCATTTTGCGTAGGAGTGCCAGTTTCATTTACTAAGTTTAATTCAACTTCTTCTTCGTCTACAGAGCGTCTAATGTTAGCATCACCCAACCTACTACGAAATATATTATTATAACCACGCCCAGCAAAAGACAAACCTTTAGCTAACCCCTCTCCAATTTCAGGAGTGAACCGTCCTAAAGCACCACCTCCTACTGTTCCTAGCGTTGTTGCAGTAATGCTTTGCGCCATGTCAAATTCTTTTTGAATATCGGCTGCCATATGAACAGCTTGCTCAGAAGCGTTGCCAACACCTGTCCAACCTGCCCCTGCCACTGCTGCTTTTGTCATCATAGCATTACGGCTATTGCTGGCTGCAAACTGCAAAGCTCTTTTAGCCGCTTCATTACCTACAGCGGCCCGCATAGCTAGAGGTAATTTAGGCCCGCCTACCATCATAGTAGCTACATTTAAAGGATCTTGAAAAAAATGTTTAGCACCACTAACGACAGATCCAAAATATTCAAAGCCTTCAGGGTCTGTATTTTCCCAATCCTGTAGTATTCTACCGTAAGCATCTTTAACTTCTTGCGGTGCCTTTTCAAGCATAGCCGCAGTACCAAAGCCAGAAAAAGTCATAGCATCTTGGCGTAGCCTATCTATAATTTCATCAGAGGCATAGTCTTCTACATTTCCTGCTACAGCTTTCATGTAATCGTTATCGCCAAACCTATGCTCGAATACAGTTTCTAAATCTTCTGCTCTTGCAGCTTTAAAATCTGACACAGACATAGTAGTATCTTTAGCAGCCTCTGGTATATCTTTAGATACAGGCGCAGACTGCATGTGATCTGTAAAATCATTAAGATTTGTAAAGTCTATTTTAGGCTTTGAAATTTCAGTCATTTAAATTAGTCCTGAATAGATTGAAGAAGCTGATATACAGAATACGAGTTGCCTGACTTATCGCTAATTAAAGGTTTAAATAAATGATTGTATGCTGGATCGTCTTGATAGCCATTAAAGCTTTGTAAGTACGCAGTTAAAGTTTTTTTGTCGCTTTGCAAATTATTTAACTCTTCCATTAAAGCTTCGCTTTTAACAACACCTGCTATATAAGCTGAGTCTACACGGGCAGCATTAGATTTTTTAATACTACCAAGAGCTTCTAAAATTTCTAGAGTTGTAGGCTCTGCCTTTTTAACACTAAGGCTAAAATCAAAATCATCTGCTTCAAAAAAATCAGGAGCCACACTTTTATCTACCATTCTAGCCATATCATTAAGAACAATATGCTGACTAATTGTTTGAGATAAGGTAGCAGAATTATTTTTGTAGCCGTCTGTTTTTGTATTAAATTTAATAACTGAAGAGTCCGCAACCATATCAGCGTAAGCCGCAGTAAATGTTTTAGCTGCTAAATCTTCGTTATCTACATTTATATCTCGTAGAACATATTCAGCATAGGCATCACTAAACCCGTTAAAATCAGAGTCATGTCCGCTTTGAAAAACACCTAGCTGGTGTCTGAAATCTTGAGCAGTCGCTTCCGCTTCTGCTGGAGTAACTGATGCGGCCCTTAATGGATCTAAACGTACAGGAGTATCCGTCACGATAGGATCACTTACAGGATTGTCATACGGATCTAACTGTACTTCAGTTTTTCTATTATAAACAATACCACCTATTGTTACTTGAGTAGTTGTAACTTTTGGTGTTGTTTGAGTTTTTAAATCTGTAGATGTTTCATCGGGTACAAAAGTTTCTTTTTCTCGACCCCATCCATCTTTTTTAAGAACACGCCTACCTGTCACAGTATTTTGTTTGCCATTAATGTAAACAGTTTGTGTATCTGCTTTTTCACTGACAACTTCATAATCATTATCAGAAGCTTTAAAAGACTCCATAGACTTAGCAATCTTCTGGGCATCCTGCACAGGCACCCCTCTTGCCAAGGCGGATTGCGCGGCTGCTAAGGCATCTACGTCTCTTATATAACGACTGTTAATAATGCTATTAGCTGCGTCTGCTCTCAACGCCCCTCCTGACTTACCTCTAAAGAATCCTGCAACGCCTTGCGCCACAGATCCTAAAGGAGTATCGGCAATCCCGTCATTAATTTTAATAAACTTTTCAAAAGCTGTAGAGTCATTACCTACAGACATGGCAGCTTGCGTAGCTTCATTAAATAAAGTTTTATTCTTTTTAGCTAGTTCTGTAGCCTGCGTGTACACATATTGATCAAAACCATCTTTTGTATATGACTGCTCATCAACATTCATTTTTAATTGTTTTTCAAGCAAAGGAATGTATTGATCTCGCAAATAACCTTCTACGCCTTGAGCATGGGCTTGAGCTTTTTTATTATTATCCAAGTGCGTAATACTTTGCTGTACTCCCGCATTGTATTTAGCTCTTGCTGCCATGATGGGTTCTTGTTGCATAAACTGAAGGGCTTTTCTTTCACTATTAGTCTGAGCAATAGAGCCTAAAAGCTTACCGCCCATCTGCAAGTAGCCTTCTATCTTTTGATCTTTTCTACGTCTTCTTGCAGCTTTATCACGCTCTTCTCGGTTAGTGCGTTGTGTCGCAAGGAGGGATTCTCCTAAATCTTCAATAGCCATTTACTGCTCCATACTCAATAGACTTGGTGTCTCGGGTTGCGCTTCAGGCGGCCCTTCAGGGGGCGGTTTCATTTCTTGTATACGCTCTTCTATTTCTTGAGGCAAAGGTATGTTACTTGTCTGCTGTGCTTCTTGTAGTCTTTGAAGGACTTCGTAGTCTGCACTGTGTCCATCTAGTTCTTCTTCTTCACCGTCTATACCATCAATACTGAAATCAACATCTGCTCTTTCGCAAAGGGCCATAAAAATATATACAGTAGGCTCAATCAATAGCACCATAAGATCAGGATTTATTTTACCATTGTTATACATTTGGAACAAAAGAACTTTGGTTATTTCCATAAGAGAAGTACCATTAGCAATCACTTCCATGAACTGCATGTAGTTTTCTTCTTCTGTTATTTTTTCAAATATAAAGTTTGTAGCCGCATTAATTGTTGTAAACTCAGGCGGCTTTTCAAATGGTAGGGGAGTGTCTGGATCGTTAGCCAAAGATTCTCCGGGTACTGATCTAGACATCCTAGCTTTTATAAGATCTGTATTAATTTCTGGCATACTCATAATTTATCTCCCATATCCTACTGCGCCGGGAAAGGCCATCGTAGGGCTTTGATGCATCAGTCCTTGATTTAAAAAGTCCATAGAAACTGCACCTGCGCCATAGTTTCCTGCGTTTAGAACTGAAGTCATGTCTACAGAAGCAAAGTCAAATTGAGGCAGGATATCTGCTATGTAACCTCTTCCTCCACCAGACATTTCTATTTCTTCAGGTGTGGCAAATGTCCCAGCTACACTTTGCAACATAGGAAGTCCTACAGAAATAGGATCATCAATAGCTGCGCTTACGCTCCTATTAACGCCTGCCATGCCCCGCTCAAACAAAGAAGGCTTTGCTGCTTCTCCAGCTATGCCTGCTACATCAGTAACCTTGCCAGTGTTTAAAAGACCTCTTTCAAAGTCTGTTGTGCCGGGAGCATACTGAGGTTGAGAAGGCATAATGTATTGATTAGCATCTGCAAAGTCAAGAGGCTTACCTACTATTTCTTCTACAGGACTTAACAAACTTTGAGTAGCTTTTTCATAAGACAAACCGCTATAATCAACATCAGCTACAGTCGGAATAGGCTTGTAAGCTGCTAAAGTAGTTTGACTTTGATCCAAGACAGCTTGACTAGCATCTAAAGCGCCTCCTGTAAAATCTGATAAACCCTCTCCCGTAGGCTTAAAGTTTAAGTTCAACTCTCCGGGCTTGTACCCTGTCTCTGGAACTTTTAAAATATCTTCAAACTCTAAAGGATCTGCTGCTGGATTAAACCCTGCAATAGTTGCTTGGGCATTAGCTTGGATAGCTTTTATATTAGGACTAATTTTACTAAAATCTAAGTTTAAATTTTGCCCTGTGTTAGCTAAGTTGCTAAAAGTATTTTCATTTAAAACTGTATTTGGATTTAAGTTTTGTAAATTTTCTACGGACAAACCTGTAGAGCTACTAAGCTTATCGAGTGTCATACCTTTAGATAAAGTAATATTGTCTCGGAAAGGATTCATTATATTACCCGCATCCATCTTAATTCCTTCCATCACACTATCAGCACCAAAAAAGTTTGCCTTGGCACTACTAATTTCTATACCGGGAAGTTTGTTTAATGCAGTTTTACCGAACTCCATGATGCCACTGGTCACAGTTTTAAAAGCGTTAACACCTGTCTGCACAAAGCCGTGGGCACCTTTCAATACAGTACCTACGCCTTTTACAACACTGCCTAAAGCAGAGCCTTGCAGCCCCGCAAACTTACCAGTAAGACTAGCCATTTTACCTGCCATTCCTCCTAAGCCTTTCATTAAGGCTCCTCCTATCCCCGGAAGAATAAACATCATAGCTAGTTGACCAACTATGCCAATCTTACCCATGAATTTACCAAATTTCTTAAAGCCTTTCTTGATTGCTCTACCAATCTTTTTAAAGACCTTACCAATACCTTTAAATATTTTTTTAAAAAAACTCATTATGTAATCCCATTAATAAGAGTGAATAATCTGTCTACATTGGTAGACTTTTCTGCGCCGCCTGTAGCTCCCTCGTTAGCCAAGGCTGTAGCGTACAGGGTAGTTTTTCTTTGCTGTTCGTTTTCAAAAGCAGTTCTTACATAGGTTGCATCATCTCGTAAGTTCTGCCACAAAAAAGCCATTTCAGCAGAGTCCATTTGAAATACTTGTTGAGCATTTAACATATTAGAAGCATTTTGTGCTGCCGTATCAATTGTATTTGATTTTCTACGCCATTCGATATTAGACTGCTCTACAGCCTGAGCATTAGCAGCATTCCATGTGTCCCTTTGAAGATCCATATTCTCATTAAATTGATCTGCTGTAAGTTTTAAACTTGCATTATGCTTAGACACATCTGTAACATTTTGAGCATTAATAGCTTTAAGCCTATTTATTTCTGAAGTATTAAATTGTGTCATTGCGTTTTGTTGACTAGCATTGAACTGACGCATTGCTGCTTCTGTAGAAGTTAAAAACTGATTTACTTGATTTTTAGAAGTCGCATTAAATTGTTTTTCAGCATTTATGGCGGCTTGATCCGACAATATACGTTGTTGTTTAGCTTGTTGATCAAACATGATAGCTTGCTGCTCATTATTTAAATTAGCCATATCCATAGACAAAAAACTTTGAGCATTTGTAATTGCTACTTTTGTTCTTTGATCTACCGCTGCCATATCTAAACTTGCAAGAGCCGTAGCGTTTTGAAGCATAGCTTGTTGTTCGTTACTCAAATCTGCAAGTACAAGAGTTTGCATAGCTTTACTATTAGCTAACTCAACTTGTTGTGCTGCATTAAACTTTGTAAGATCTATATTAGCAACTGTAGAAGCATGTTGAATAGCTTGTTGCTGATCTACATTAAGCTGAGCCTGATTCATTTCGGCAGCAATTTTGCCTTGTAACAAATTAGTTTGCAGTCGAGAATTTAAATCTGCTAATTCTGTCTGTTGTGCAGCACTAAGATTTTCAGACGCATTTTGATTTCTAGAAGACAGATTAGCTAAACGCATTTGCTGATCATTAGAAAGATTAGCAAGCTCCATCTGCTGCTTAAACCCTGCATTCTTTACAAGAAAATCAGCAGCTATCTGCATATCTACAAGCCGCTTTTGATTGTAAGCAGTCATGTTTTCACGGGCAGTAGCGTCTTCGTACTTCATTTCAGCCAGTTCTATCTGCTGCTCGTTACCAAGCTCCATAGCATTTATAGCTTGTTGATTTTGAGAACGTAACACTGCTGACTGCTGCTCATTTGCAAGATTTTGAGTACGTGTTTGCTGCTGTTGCTGCGCGGAAGTTAGTACAGCTTGTTGATCAAAGTTACTTTGTAAGACTCCCATTTGCTGTGCCATCTGAGCAGTTTGTGAAGCTGCTGTTTGCTTGTTGGCTAAGTTAGCCATGCGTCTTTGCATGTCTTGTGTAGACTGCGTAAGATTGGCTTGCTGCTCATTAGAAAGGTTCTGCGCTGCACGTTGCTGGAGGGCCTGTGCGTTGCTTTGAGCCATTGGTAAGGCACTTTGTATGATTGCATTAAACAACGCATCACGCCCCACTGTGGAGGCCGACAGGCCCCTTTGAGCAAGTTTCTGCTCTACAGCTGATATTGCTGGCTTAGCCCATGCAGGAGTTTCACCGTCTTCTAACCCACCCAAAAGCGAATCCATTTGCGAAGATACAAGAGCTTCTGTAGGTAAAGCTGCTACAGCGGCTCGAACTTCCACAGGTTGCTCATCAATTTGTGCTTCAACAGTAGCTGGATCTTCTACAATAGCTGCTGTAATATCAGAAGGAATACCAGAAGTTTGTGCAATCATTTCGGCTGCCGCACCTTTCGCGGCTGTCCCAGTTACTGTGCGTCTTTGTGCAGCTTGAAAGCCTACTACGTCAGTGATAGCCGCCGCATCCCCAGCAGGAGCAGGCTCTCCTAGAATTTCTGTTCTTTGTTTTTCTTCAGCCGCTTTTGTAGAAGATACTTGAGTTTCTGAACCTGTCACGTCCCTTGCGAAAGTTCGTGAATCAATAGTGAACTGAGCTTCTTTAGCTAAAGTACTACTTTTTTGATCGGCAGTAGTTGTCACACCTTCCGCTTTTTCAGTAAGCTCTCTAATTTCATCAGGGTCTGCGATAGACTCTGCACTTAAATCACCTATAGCTGAAATTGTAGGGTCTAAGTCAACTGCCTTTGCCGCTGTGTATTCGGCTGGCTCAAAAGTAGTTACACTTTCTGCCTGAGCAGTTCCGGGAGCAAGTGTTGTCGTAGCTGTTCCTGCTATAGCTTTTTCTCTTGAAATAGCAGTGGCATCATCTAGCTTTTCAGTTTTAGTGCTCAGACCTGCTTTAAGTTTAGTAGTATCGGGATCTGTTTCTTTTACATCAGAAACAGCTAACTTTTTTACTGTAGCAGAATTAACTGTTGGCTTTTCAGGAGAAGTTATTTGAGGACGAGGAATGCTTTTAACAAAATCCTCTACATTTGTTTTGTTATTAGCCATATTATTTCCTTGTTGCCCTGTCTGCCCTATACTGCTATAAATATCTTCAGGAAGTCCACTGCCGTTATTTTCTGTTATATTAAGATTTCTAGCATTTTCACCTTGCCTAGCTTTCCAAGCATTGTGAGCATTTTTGTATGCATTCTGACCACCGACGTTTCCTTTATAATCAGATCTTTTAGGCTCTGGATCAACATTACTAGTTGTTGTATTAGTCGATGTCGGAGTAGTAGTAGTAGTAGATGTACCACTGTTTGTCACAGAAACTTTTCCATATTTAGCTACTCTTTCAGCTTCGAGTCGAGCCGCTTCTGCTGCTTGTTCAGCGGCAAGTTTGTCCTCTTTTTCTTTAGCAGCTTTTTCTGCGGCTTCTCTAGCCGCTTTTTGTTCGGCAGTTTCTTGCAGCTGAGGTTTATTTTTTTTCTGCGATTCTATATTACGTTTTATCTCTTCTTCAGTAATAATATCAATATTACCTTCGACACCTCCAAAATACTTTTTAGTTCGGCCACCCTTAGATTTTTTTTGACGAAGAGAAGTTAGTATTTTATTAGTATTTTTACTAGATCTTTTATTACTCATTATTTATCCTAAGTGTGTAATAATAACAGAAGAGGCACCAGTAAATACCACGCCTACTACAAGCCATGCAAGTCTTTCCCACCGTGCAGCATGAGATGCAGCTAACTCCCTTAACTGTTTTAACTCAGCCGTGGCTTCTCCCCAACGCTCTCCACATTCTTTCTCATGTTGAGCAATCTTTTCTAAAGCCTCTAGAGCTATTTCCATCTCAGTTTTTACTGCCATAACTACTTTCACCTACTGCTTTGCTTTACCAACATTAATGGCTAACAAGTCTGTAAGTTTGTAAAACTTTTCAACCCATTTATTATTATTAGGAATAGGTTTTAAAGCAGCAATAATAGAAGCTACAGTAACAATTGTTGTAATAATATTAATTAAATCCATTTTAAACTCCTTAAAAGATTATAGCATATTTTCTGAAGGTTGTCTACTGTTAAAGTTTTATTTATTACCAATTTGGTTTAGGGATGTCTTCCATGCTTGGGAAATCTTCAGTAGCTGGATAGTCACGAAGCAGTTGGCGATATGCTAATATTTCAGTTCTTTTTCCGTGATCCGTAATTGCTGCAAGTTCATCTGTTTGCCGCAAGCAAAGCTGCAACTGATCTCTACATATTTCTTCCATGTCCATAACTAAGATACCCTATAATAAGTTGTTGAAACTGAACCCAGTGATCCTGAAGGATTACCAACTACATCTGGTGTAGGAATTTTTGTCTGTGTGGTTGAGTTAGTATACATACCAACCAAATGACCGTTATGTACTTCAGAGTCTTCCCAGCCTGCTGATACAGAAGCACCTTTGTTTGTGCCGTCAAGTGCGTACATGTGGCAATTGGAAGTATCAGTAACCAAAAACACATTGTTTGTTGAATCAACAGCAAGGGATACAAGTGTTGAGGAAGTATGTGGCGTGTCAGAAAGAGTTACAAAACTAACGTAGCTGGAACCAGTTGCGTTGTACTTATGGATTTTAGAATTAGACCCATCAAGTACATAGAGGTTAGTGCCATCGTGCGCTATGCCTACAGCATTTGTCCCACTGACTTTATTACTAATGTCTATAGTAGAAACAAAAGCATTACTAGTGGTTGAGTAGGTGTGTATATTTGTACCGTTTAAGTTGTACAAAACATTATTGTGGTACGCAAGCCTATAAGGTGTTGCTTGTGAAGATGTGCTAATAGCAGTACCAAGTGCCTTAGTTGTTGGATGTATAGCAAAAATCTTGTTTTCATTAGTGTGCCCAATGTAAATAGTACTTGCGTCCTTAAATGCGTAGCCTCTGTAGCCTGTAGCAAAATACTGTGTATCAAAAGTAATTGTGGTAGTCACGCCTGAATATTTTCCAGCGAAAGGTGCAGTCTGATTACTTCTTTGAAACATTAGTGCGTGAGTTCCGTGAACAAACGGTGCCCTGTAGTTGTAGTTGTTAGTATTATCTATGTTAGATATGTCATAATTATAATTGTTTTGGACGTTAGTATAACGGGCATCCCATGTTGATAGGTGCTGATTAGAATAACTACTAGAAGGTCTTACCTTTATAGTAAATCTGTAAGTTGACTGACTAGTTCCACTTAAACTGTCGGGCCAGACCTCTGGATTTCTCCACCACTCGCCATTAGTAGGCCCTGTAAAAAGAGTTTTTGAGGTTATTTCTGTAAGCTCCCCAGAGGTATTATTTAAGTTAGGTACTGCATAGGTTACTTGATATGTAGTAGCACCCTGTGCTTGACCTTGATGCAGAACAACAATACGGTCAGTGCCGTCAATATGCAAAAAGATTGCTTTCACATAATTTCTATTAGGAGGCCATCCACTTCCAGTCCCATAGTCTGTTAGGTCAAAAGTGCCGTAATGCGTCTGTAGATCATTACTCAAATATGCAATTGCTGGTACTTGGTTGGTGCCGCCATCTCCAGAGAAAAAAGCTCTTAGGTTGGTAGCAGGCAAATTACTAGCTAGTGCGCGTGAAGTCATTCCATAAGCAACACAGCTAATTTTGTCTGCGGAACAAGTTGTAGGAAAAACTGTACCATCACGAAGATTCCTGCTTGATACAAAAGTAGTTCCATAACTACTGAACTTATTGACCCACCCGGTGCTTATTATACTAAACATTTCTTGAGTCCCGGTGTCAGCCATTCCGCCACCGTTATTTTGATATACGGTACTTACACCCTGCCAAGGAGATAAACTAGTATCATAGTCAGAATGGTTTGCTAGAGTTCCGGAACTAATAAAACTTTTTACTGGAGCATCAGGGTATGTAGAAGAAGACGCTGTAAGTCCTGTTCTAAGAAAAACTTCACTCCCTTTAGTTACAGTATTTGCCGTATCAAGTAAACTTAGGTTTCCACCAATAGGAACAGATACACCGCCGCCGCCACCTAATTTAATAGCCATTTATAGCTCCTTCCATCCAATAGTTGAATCAACATAAACCAGAGAAGCTCCAGCATCTGCTGCTAGTTCCCCATCGTCTGTTGCTGAATTAATTTTTGAGCCGTTACGAGCTACAGTGACTGTGCCGGTTCCAGCGTTCTTAATAAATACTACATCACCAGCACTAGGGCTTGCGGGTAGTGTGATTGTTACTGCACTGCTTGAGTTAACAATAAGCTGGTCTTTACTAACAGCAGTATAGTTTCCTGTCTTGATAGCAAAGTCATTATAAGCACCACCAATAGTTGCAAAGGCTAGTGTACCACTACCATTAGTGGTTAAACTTTGACCTGCTGTACCATCAGCCGTTGGCATTTTAAGACCGTTTAAGTTGGTAGAAGCTGCGTTATAGGCATGATTACCCATATAAGCATGACTTGAACACTGATAGTAAAGGACGCTAGGCGTTTCTCTATCTACTGCTATCTGTGTATAAGCTCCTGCACTTCCCGGAGTACCAGTGGTCGTTACGCCTGTAGTGTAAGCTGTTGTTTTAGCGGCATCCATGTAAAACAACAAAGGATGCCCACTGTTTGACCCGTCTGCTTGATCAAAACGATAAAAATATTCAGTGTTAGCTGTGACACTATCAGCACCGTGTAAATTAATAGCAGGAGACTCAATACCATTTAGGAAATAACCTGAGCTACTTCCGTCTCCATTATATGGATGTGCTGAAGTTTTAGAAGCTACTGTAACTGTAAATATTACGGGGCTTGAAGAACTTCCGTACACTCCACCTGCACCAGCACCCGCTGCAAGTTTTGTAGATGTGATAGCACCATCAGCAATTGCAGAAGCTGTAATGGCATTGTCAGCGATTGCAGCAGAAGTTACTGCATCGTCAGCAATACCAGTAGCTTTAATTTTTGTTGTAGCCATTTTACGCTCCTAGTTCTGGGCGAGTAGCTGGAAAGTCTGACGTACTAGGCCAATCCCGTAGTGCCTGACGATACGTTAAGATGTTATCTCTGTTAGGCCAGTCTGGGGTCTGTGCTGCTTTGTCTGTAGACTCTAGTTCTTCATCACGCCATAACCTTGCAGCGCCTTCCGCTGAAACAGGACTTGTAGCAGTAGCAGCCTCTTCGTACCTACCAGCATAATTTGCCTCAACAAACGCTAGGTCAGCTACAATGCGGTTAACTTCTTCGTTGCTTTCATTCTTAATAATATAATTAGCCATTGTAGCCTCCGTTAAACAAACATGATGATGCAGACGCCATCACCGCCCGGCCCCCAAACGCGAGCCGTGGCAGATGTAGCGGTATGGAAGGGGCCGCTAAAGGCACCGCTACCTCCACCACCAACTCCTCCGTTACCAGTGCCTACTTGGCCAGTGCTGGTCGTGTCTACGCCGCTTATCCAAGTAAGCGCACCGCCACCCCCAAAGCCACCGCCGGTTGCGGATTGGTAATAATGGCCAGTGTTTCCGCTGGGATTGTAGCCTGAACTGGCACCAGACCCGCCTCCAAAACCACCATTTCCAGAGTAAACACCAGTGTTGTGAGTGTGGTAGGCATAGCCTCCATTGCCTTGAGCGTCAATAGTGCTGATCGTAGGACTAGTATTTGGGCCGCCTGAAGTACCGGTAATCATTTTAGTCGATGTCGGTGCTATTGGTTCTGCTGCGGGAGCGTCTTTTGCGGAACTTCCACCTAAACTAAGGTAGGCATAAGCACCAGTGCTAGTAACACCAAGGACATCACCTCCGTTACCTCCAACACCTGCGCCGCCAGTAGCAATAATTTTATCTTGACCGCCCACAGCACCTGTCATAGTCACGCTGCCGCCATTAAAGGCTGTGCCATAAAGAGCAACAGCGCCTCCTCCTGTTGTTACAGCATTGTTGGGGCATCCAGCCACCCTTGAGATAGTACCCCCAGTGCCACCTGTGTAATTAAAGTCACCACCACTAGCAGTACCGCCTGCTCCTCCAGCAGTAGAGACAGCACTAGAAGTAGATGCGCTAAACTGCCCACCACCGCCACCATTAGCAACCATGTTTACAGACACCGCTGCGGAAGCAGTAACAAAGCTAGTGTTGCCCCCGTTGTTACCTACTCTAGAAGAGTTAATATTATTTGGTGCCAACGTACTAGCGCCTCCAGCGCCAATAGTGATCGTGAAGGTTTCTCCTGCTGTTACATTGAAAGTTTTTTCGCTGTAACCACCACCGCCACCGCCTGTAGCATCTCCTTGGTTCTGATCTATGCTTGCGTTTTTATTAGCAAGGAACGCACCTTGACCTCCACCACCAGTAATGATGACTTTGATCCTACCTGTTAATGGCGCTGTAAAAGTCTTTGACTGACCAATAACAAACTGTGTTGTGGGTATTGGTGCTGCATCTCCACCACCGCTAATAAAATCTGTAAAGTTGCTCATGCCATTGCCCATCCTACTGTAGAGTTTGTATAAATAAATTGAATTGAAAGATATTCTTTATCTAGTGTCATATCAGTACCACTAGACATAATGTTACTTCCGTTACGTCCAACTACTGTGTTTGTAAAGTTTCCAACTGTGATTAAAACTCTTTGACCAATTGTAGGTGACGCAGGTAATGTAATGGTTCTTCCAGCAGTATCCACATATACATGTGTGTTTACCGTAGCTGTTATGCTTGCACTAGTAACTACTGACGTTATACCAACTGTCACAGGCTCAGAAGCTATCTTAGCTGCTGTTACTGCATTGCTTGCTATCTTGGCTGTAGTAATATTAGAATCAACTATAGAGGCTGTTACAACTGAACTTGTTGCTAATTGATCGGCACCAACAGCATCGTTTGCAATTTTAGCTTGTGTTATATTGTCATCTACTATAGAGGCTGTTACAACTGCATTTGCAGCTAACTGGTCTGCACCAACAGCATCGTTTGCAATTTTAGCCTGAGTTACATTGTCATCTACTATAGAAGCGGTAACTACTGCACTCGCTGCTAATTGATCTGCACCAACAGCATCGTTTGCAATTTTAGCTTGTGTAACCGCATCGCTTGCTAATTTAGCTGTAGTAACCGTGCCATCGCCCGGAGTTGTTGAAGCAGCAACAGTAGAAATAATAATAACTTCTACCTTAACGCCTGTGGCTGGGGCAGTGCTAAAAGTAAGTGTAGTTCCGCTAAAGCTAAAAGTATCTTTATGCTGATATACACCATCAAAATAAACTTGAATAGAGTTTTCAGAAGCAGGTGTAACAGACATGGTGAGCGTTGTGTCGCTTCCATCGCCTGTCATGGTGTCTAGCGTGAACTGAGCCTCACCGCCTCCAATGTCTCCCCAAGAAGTAGTATAGCCCTCAAACTTTCCAGTTGTACTGTTATATCTAAACTGTCCTGCTGAAGCCGTAGGACGCTGTGCTGTAGTACCAACAGGGAGTTTTAATGCTCCTGTCGTGCCCATTGTAGTAGTAATTGCTGTAGCGTGATTGCCCATATAAGCATGTGAGCTACACTGATAATATAAAATATTAGGCGTATCAGACGTTACAGCTATTGTAGTATGAGCACCAGAACTTCCGGGAGTTCCTGAAGTTGTTACACCAGTTGTGTACGCCGAAGTCTTAGCTGCGTCATAATAAAAACGTAATGGGTGTCCGCTGTTTGAAGAATTAGATTGATCAAACTTATAATAGTATCCACTAGAGCTTGTAATACTATCTACGCCTAGTAAAGATAATGCTGGAGACTCTTCACCATTTAAAAAATATGCACTGCTAGAACCATCACCGTTATAAGGATGTGATGAAGTTTTTGAAGCTACTGTAACTGTAAACACTACAGGGCTTGAAGCACTACCATAATCTCTTGTTACGATAGAACCAGTAACTTGAGAGTCTACATAAGCTTTAACAGACTGTTGAGTAGGCACAAGTGTTGCACTATTAGAAGACATAGTATCTTCATCTACGAATGCAGTTACATTGATTGAACCATCATTAAGACTTCCAAAAGTTAAGTTTGTAATGGCAACAGCATCAATTGTGCCACCTTCTACTTTATTACCAGAAATCTGATTGTCTGCAAGTGTAAGAGTACCTCCTGAGACATCTAAAGCATTACCAGATCCTACAGTAATATTAGCACCATCTACAGTGCCTCCATTAATATCTGGATTTGTTAAAGTCTTGTTAGTAAAAGTTTCACCACCTGCAAGCGTAGCTACAGTGCTGTCAATTGCAAAAGTTACTGTATTACCTGAACCAGACGTATTAATACCTGTACCGCCTGTAAAGGTCATAGCTTCGCTGTCAAGGTCAATGCTTAAAGCACCACCAGAGTCTGCACTAAAGTCCAAGTCCTGTGCAGTTACTTGAGCGTCTACATAAGCCTTAATAGACTGCTGAGTAGCTAAAGACGTATTACTATTAGAAGTTAAACCATCTTCATCAAGAATAGAGGTTACTGTAGTACCACTGTTTAATACAAGGCTGTCAAGATTAGCAGTACCGTTAATGTATAAGTCTTTCCACTCAGCCCCTGTAGCACCTAAGTCATGAGTATTATCCGCACTGGGAAGCAAGTCAGAAGCTACATCAGCACTAAAAGATACTGTATCTGTAGCAGCATCACCAAAAGTTAAGTTACCTGCAATGGTTGCGTTGCCAGTTACTGTAAGATTACCGCCTACACTTAGATTATTAGAAAGCGTTGTAACGCCTGTGACACCTAAAGTACCTGCAACTGTAGCATTTACATCTACATCTAAAGTATCTACATGTGCTGTACCGTCTAAAAATAAATCTTTAAACTCTAAAGAAGATGTGCCTAAATCAATATCATTGTTTGTTACAGGTACAATAGCACCATCTTGAATACGAATCTGCTCTACAGCAGCACTAGAAACTTCTACATAAAAACCAAGACGATTGTTTGTTCCGTCTACTTCAATCTTGTTAAGAAAATCAAGATCACCAATTTTAAAAATATTACCGCCCTGACCAGCAGTACCATCGTGTCTGTGGCCTGTGCTTACTGCACTGCTAGAAGAGTAAGCAAAAGAGTTTACTAATTGGTTATATTCGTTATTAAATAACGATGCTGATATAGTATCTCCATCAGCGAATGTACTTTGTCTGGTATAGCTCTGAGCCATCTATTATCTCCTTCCTGATGGAGTGTAGTCTATATAAAGACCATTCACTGTATATGGCGATTTTTGATCTGAACTTGTTACAATAAAACTTACAGTATGCCCACTGCCTTGAACTGTTTGGCGTACTAGAGGATCTGCTGGAGCACCAAATACATTGGCTCCAAATATGCCTGACCCAAGAATACTAGGCAGAGGAATACTATCTAATATATAATCTAAAGGTTGTGAAATTAAAGGATCTTCATAATCATAACGTACACGTAATGTAGGCTGGATAGCCCCTTCAGGACTCATAGATAGACGTACATGACGTAAAGTCTTTTTAGTACCTACATCACCAAAGTCTAAATTAGGTGTCTGATAAGACGCTCTAATGTCAGCAGGATTACCACCATAATCAAAAGAAATACCATCATCATGATTATAGATATAGCCGTCACTATCTCCATGCCACGTTTGCTCAATACCATCTACATCTAGATCTGATGTTAAAGCAGTAGCTTTGATACCTTCAGTTTCTGAATACTGAAAACCTTCATTTGTTAATGTAGCAATAACACCTTTAGAAGCAGCATTAGCTGTACCGTCTGTGTTATAAAATAATCTGTATTGTGATTTACTTCTAAGTACAGCACTTGTAATATCTAAATTATCAATGTTTGCTGCAATACTTTTAATTGTAGGTTGAATAGGTCTACTTACAGTCCCTAACTCAACGTCACCAATCCGTACTGTACCTGCAATGGTTCTAAGTCCGTCAGGACTCAAAAATAACAAGTCACCTGCAATTTCCTGAATACTTTGTGCATCCATACAACCTACGTTTTTTGTTACTGGTTGTACTGTAATAGCATTAGAATCATTAATGTTTAATAGTTTAAAAATACTATTCTTACAAAAGATAACAAGATCACTACGGAAACTGGCTAGGCCCACTACTTGATCTTCAAGTACAATAGATCCTGCTCCAGCTCCTGAAAAGTTATCAGGATCATTTGTGTGGCTGTAATAAATTGTATTAGATGCAGCGCCTGCACCAGCAACTACAAAGTGCTTATCATGAATAGTGCCTACTGCCGGAGCAACAGTACCGCTTACAGTAATTTCACCAGCAAAAAAAGTACGTGAATTTAAAGCACCAGTACCTTCCATTCTAAAAAAGTAAGGCTTGTTAACACCATCACATATAAGAATCTCACCATAATCTGATAAGCCTTCAAAAAATGCAAAGCTTGTTTGTTTTTGCCCAGTACGTGCTAAATCTGAACGGCCTGTAAAAGTTGTGTAGTTATCCCCGCTGCTATGAACACTAGACTTAGATATAGAAATCCATGAGGTTCCATCTTGACTAAAAAATATTCCAGTGCCTGAACAAACTATTACACCATCAGCATAACCTCTAATCCCCAGTACTTTGTTATCACCATTAGGACGTACCGCTGAACCGCCTCCAAAGATAGTGAAGCCATTAATACGACGATAGCCGCCATCTGTGTCTACTTCAAAGTTTGTAAGCTTAGAAGCAACTCCCGGCTGTCCCAGCATCTCAAGCTGGTTAAGGCTAGTATATAATCCGCCTTTAGTTGATAAACCAAACGGCTGAGACATTATACAAACCTCATACGGTCATCTTTAAACTCACCGGGATTAGGATTCATCAAATTAAGTTTCATTAAACGTAAGCCACGCTTGTAGTCTTCAAGAGCAAAAGCAGAAAACTGTGGGCTTTCTTTAAACTGATAGATATAATATCTAGCTCTATTAAGCAATACAGGCTTGTAAGTATTTGGAAAAACTGTTTCATCACCAAAGGCTACAAGCTCTGTAGGTAATACATAAGCGTAAAACCAGATACGATATACTTTATCTGGAATAGAGCTAAGACCAAACTTACGGTTGTCAGGACTTTTGATTACACGATCAGGTACACCGTATTGCTGAGTATCTGCATCGTCTAAGTTTTCTGGAATACGTCTATAGTCTTTCCAAGCTTCTGTTGTAGTAAAACGTAAGTTACGTGCAGTATATGGTACTGATTCGCCTGCTACGCCTACTGTAGTCAAATAAAAGTTGTCCCAATCAATGTAGCCGTAGTCAGTAGTTAAAGAAGAACTAGCAGTCTTTAAATTATACCAGCGTTGTCCCGCTACAGTTTCTACGTATACATTACCGTACATAGGATCTGTCTCACCACTTAAATTAGCAGCAAGGAAAGGCCACTGAGGTTCTTCATTAACAATATCTAGATAAGCTCTGTTAATAGAGTCTTTAACATGTTGTTGAATACCCACAGCAGAAGCAAAGCTAGAACTTGTAAGCTCTACTTCATTCATCTCCCGTAGGAGTTCATTTGCTAAATCTAGATATGTTGCTGCCATTATTTATGCGCCTTTTGAACCTCAAAGGTTGCTGATTTACTTGCACCCTTATGAGGCTTATAACCGTCTTTAGGATCTTTCATAAGCTTAAAAGTCTTTCCAGACTTCATCCAGTGGTAACCTTTAGGAGCAGCTACTTTCATTTTACTTTCTGCGTTACGGTTTTACTACCGCACATTCTTTCCATATCCTGCACAGAAGCATAGCCGCCTTTAGTGTAAGCACTACGTTTTGTAGCACCTCCACCCATCATTTTCTTTTTAGCATACATACCTTGACCTCCTTCAGAATATTGTATTCTTTCATCATACCCAATACCATACATGGGTAGCTCTTGAATACCGCCGTAGTTTTGTTTTTGATTTAGTTTAGCTACCATTTTTTTAATCGTTTTGCCTAAACTCATCAGTCTTGCTCCATTGAAAAAGTTTTACTAATTGCTCTAGCGCCTTCAAACTCTGTAGCGCATTCGGGGTCAGAGTCTTTATTAAAAATTTTATCAAAGTTATCTTTGTAACGTGCGTAATTAGTTCCTTTGCGGATTCTACTGCCTTTACCAGCAATAGTTTGTCTCATCATTAGTGGCTTCGCATCAGATCCAAGTTGGGGCATTATAATCTCCAGTAAAAAAGGAAAGGGGCCACCGAAGCAGCCCCCACCTAAAAGGTCTAGTCGATACCGTAGAAGGCTGAAACCAGAGCTTCTGGTCGCAGTACCTTAGCACCGTAAACGTGTAGACCACGTACAATGTCACCGAAGCTTTCTGGGTCACGGATGACCTCAGTGCTGGTGATTGTTTGAGCCGTTGCCGTAGAAGACATGTGACCAGCCAGACATTGACCAGCAGCATTAGTTACTGAAGGAATGTTGTTTGACTTGTACATATCAAAACCACGCAGCTTGCCAGAGCTTACCAAACCATTACGGATGGAGCCTTGACCAGCGTTGAAGTCTACGTTCAACAGCTTAGAGCTAGACTGAGACAGTACTTCGTAGAACTGTGGTGAAGCTACGAACCATCGTCCTTCTTCTGGAATGTTCTGCTCGTCTAGCAAACGTGCCATACGTGCCATGATATCCAGAGGATCGTGCTCATTTGCAGCAAAACCAAGGTCTAGGTTACCAGTACCGTCAAAGGTTCCAGCAGCAAGGTCAGCAGTAGCGTCTGTACCAAGGATATGGTCAGGGCTAGAAGCAGACACACCAGCAAACATAGAAGCTAGTACACCTTGGTCAAAAGCATCACGCAAAGAGTAAGCTGCTGAAGACGTAGCAACGTCACGGAAGTTAACGTGAGACATGTTAGTTTCAATGTCATCTACGATAAACTTAAATGCGTTAGCCGTGTCAACAACCAGAGTTACTTCTTGGTCAGTCAACTTAGTAGCGGTCACATCTTGACCACGCTCATACTGATAAACAGTAATTTCAGGCTCTTTGATGATTCGTACACTATCACCGAATGCTGCGATTTCACCCGCATAGTCAGTGTTCGTAATACCTTCAATCACAGAAGCCTTACGGAAAAAGTTTAGTACCTGCTTAGAGTAAACTTTAGGCAGGAAAAACGAGTTGGTTTGTCCCGCTACAGAGTTACCAAAGTTAGCATTGGTATCTGTAGACGGTTCAAAGAATTGGTCACTTACATTATAAGCCATGTTAATATTCTCCTAATAACACAATTAATTATGCTACTACGCGACCCTCCATCATTGCTTGCTTAATATCTTCTTCATATTTATCAAACTGATCTAGGGACATAGCAGCGATTTCCCGTTCAGTCCAGATCTTAGGTTGACCAGCATCTACGTTAGTTGTTTTAGTTGATACCATATCTGCTGCCGAACCTTGAGATTTCTTTCTGGGCTGTTGTTTTTGAGTAACACCAGTTTCCAATTTGTAAAGATCAATAGCTTTTGAAGCTAAAGCAACATTATCAGGGTTATTATAAACCCAATCTTGAATCTGCTCAGGTTGCTCCTTAGCCCACGCATGAAACTGCTCGTCCCCTCTGATGTCCTCAAAGTCTGGATGTCGCTGTTGCAAAGTGGTTTCAGCCTCTCTACGTAACACTTCAGACTCACGTTGCCGCATAGCCTGTAGTTGCGCTTCAAGTTCCGCTACCTGTCGTTGACTCTGCATATGTGCTACAGATTCAACAGTGTTATACAGATCAGGATACTCCTCTTTAAAACTTTCTAACTCTTCTTCAGACTTAGGCGGTTCATAGCGGGGTTGTGCTTGTTGAGCCATCGCAAGGAGTTCTTGTTCCTTTTGTTTAAACTCTCCAAGTTTCTGATCATAATGTTTCTTTAGATCATCGTATCGTTTCTTATAGTTAGTCCTCTTTCGGGGTTGAGCTTCTTCTTCAGGGGCCTCTTCGGGGGTAGCCTGAGGTGGCTCAAAAAATAATCCATCTGCACTGCCTCCACTGGGCTTATCAGCTTCGTGCCAAGGCTTACGAGCATTGTATGGATTACTAACTTCTTCTTGTACTTCTGACATTCTCAATCTCCTTCACGGGGCTTGTGTCTTGCAAGGTAGCCATATTAACTCCGTCGAGTTTATGGGGCTTGTCTTACCAAGGTAGCCGTAAAATTACCGAAGACTAGGCATCTTATTTGCACCCATCATGAGCTTATTGATTTCCTCATCGGTTTTGCTGAGGGGTAAATCTTGCTCTTCAGGGTCTTCTTGCATATAACCGCCAATAGCCTTCATTTGATAACCGCCATCATAAGCACGTTCAGCATCATCCATCATTGTTTGAAGCTGATCCGCACCAATCTGGTCGGTTGCTTTTCTGGTAAATACAAACTCTCCATCACTCAAACGAGCGGGGATAGAATCTGATACACCAGTTCCGGGGCCTTCGACTTCTCCAGCACCCGAAAACTCACTAGCAACTGTAATTACTTTGTCCAAGATATCTGATAGTCTTGGATCATTTTGTAATACACCTGCTAGGTAATCTTGTTCTTCATCGTCAAGGGATTCATCCATGACGTAACTAATATAATCGTCTTCCATTTCATTATCTGGAAGCTGTGAAGCCAGTGCTTCGTCCATTTCATCTTCTGGTATGTTTGGATAGGTATCTACTGGCATACCTTCAGGGGGCATCATCATAGAGCCACCTTCGTTAAATACTCCACGTCCTTTCAAAACATCTGCCTGAGTAATCTTTCCATCGCCTGTAAGATCTGATAAGCCGCCTTTAACTTTTCCAGATCTCGCAGCACGTTCTTCAGCACCACGTTCTTCTTCTATTTTTTTATGTACAGCGATTTTAGTTGTATCACTGACATTACCCGTATCCCTTTGAAAGTTAGACTCAATATTTTTTCTTTCAGCGGGAGTTTTAGCTTGGGCATAAGACTTTTGAAAATCTTCTAGCATAGACCTATAGCCTGCTTCCATATCAAAATTTTTAGTCATAATCTTTCCTATTAAGTGCTTCGTCTACTTGTTCAGGTAAAGTTTCTAGTCTAGCCAGAGAACTCAGCTTCCCCTGACTGCGGAACAGATCCAGTTCCGATGTTGCCGCCACCAGTACCTGTAACTCCAAGGTCTTGAGGTTGTTGAGGTACTCCTTCAGGGCCTCCCATTGGTGCTTGTCCTTGACCATCGGGGCCAGCTTCCGGGCTAGGGCTTTGTCCAACATTATTTTGCATTCCTATAATCTGAGCCATCATTGCAGCTTCTTCAGGGTCATTCATCAGTTCATCTGGGTCTAGATCTAAGCTGTACGCCAGTTCACTAATAAGCTTGTTCATCTTAATAAACGGAGCTACAGCAGGGTTAGCTGCGGTCTGAAGGAACATTGTAAGCCTTTGAGAGCGTACTTCCTTCTGCATCAAGCTGTTTGTGCCTGTAGCCTTAACTTCTAAATCACCCTCAATACCAAGCTTATAGTCTGAAAACTGCATGTTCCATTGGAAGTATGCTTCACCCATAGGCTTTAACAGGAAGTCATCAAGATTCTTAATAACAGTCTTAATGTTTAATGAAGCTGCACCAAGCAACATAGACATACCTGATGCGGTACGTGTCATGCTTTGTACGCCTGTTTGACCATGACTATAAGAAGGAATACCTGTTTGTTCATCTGCAAGCTGTCGGAACTTGTCGAACATTTGCATATTTTCTATAGTAGTATTAGGAAACTTTAAGCCGTTAATAGCTTGTCCGGGAACACCAGCTTGTCGCCTAAATACTTTACCCGGATAAATCTCCATGCTCTGACCACCTACAAGGGCAGTCTCATCTACATCAAAGATTACAGAGCCTGATAGAGCCAGATTATCAATAGCCATACGTGCATGACCATTCATAATCTTTTGACTATCATCCATGTTCTCTGCTACACCAATACCAAAGAAGCTATAGGGATTCTTTTCGTAGCTGAACGCATGATAAGGAATACGGAAAGGTGTAAAAGGATTTACAACACTGCGAAGCATTTGACCATTACAGACCCAAGCGTTGATCTGTACTTCATCTAAGTCATCTACTTCATCAGGAATCTCCATACCTACCTGACGGCAGTACTCTGCATCCATAACACCCCAGTACTCTAGTACTTCATACTGAGACGCACCATACTCATCATTACGATTGTCATCTTTTAACTCGTGCTCGTAATCTTCTTCTACGTAGTTAGGCCCCATCTGGAGACATGTACGAATAGCTTCTTTGTCAAAGTAAGGCATCTTACCAAGACTACGAAGCTGTGTACGGTTCATTCTATGGCGGTGGAATACATACTCTGATTCGTCAACATTTGTTGCGTTGGGGTCTGGGAAAAAGTCCCAGATGCTGACAAACTCCAAGCGAGGCACCCTAACATCAACAGGAGAGTAAACTCTATCACCGTCCTCTCCTTCATCCCATCGGTGGAGGGTCTTGTTAAAATTGAACGGCCCTTTAACGATTCCGGTGCCGAATAAAGCTGATTCAAATAATGCGTTTCTGATCTCACTAGCGCCGTTAGACTCCTCTATCTGATCGTGTATAAGTTTTTCCATACGTCTTGCAGCTTTCTGTGCAGGACTTAATTCAAGTACTTGTGGGTTTGGTGAAAGCCCCTCTTTAAGCATTTCTTTTTCTTCAGCAAGTTTGTCAAGTTTAATATCTTCAAACTTACCTGTAGCAAAAGTAGCTCCGGGCTTTAGTACTTTACCATCACCTTCATAACCTACGTCAAAAGGATTGTCTGTGATTTCTTGTTCTTCTTCAGGAGCCTGTCCTTGAGAGGTTTCAATTCCCGGTGCAGCAGATGCGTCTACATGCCCATATTGAGAAATACCTTCAGGCATCTTAGTTTCACTAATACCAATAGGAAACTTATTAGCACCAAACACAACATCTACAAGTTGTCCAAAGGCTGCAAGTACTTTAGTCTTAGTAACCTTAACAAAGATACGGGACTTCTCAGACTCTCTAAAGCGTACATTCTTACCGTATAGACCACGATAGTTGTGATACGCTGTAAGCCAACGCTGCTCATCTAGATCGCGTGAGGACTTAGCAGAAACATAGCGGTCAGTAATAAGACCTACTAGGTTATTGCGTAGATTTTCTTCTAGGGTTAGCTCAAGGCCGTCTTCGCCTTCAACGTCTCCGAAGTAAATCCCATTCGCTGTTAAAGTATTTTCTGCCATAAATATACCGTTTATAAAGGTTTAGAAAAGCCCATGCTTACACCAAAAACACCTTGAGCATTTTTATTTAAACCAAAGTGTAAGTTTGTTCCACCTTTAGTTTGTTTATGATAAGAAGCACTAGTATTGTATTTATCTTTTTGAACAGCTACAGAAGATTTATTAGGTAATTGTTTTTGTAAACTATAGTTAGTATTTTTACCACTAGAACTATCAACTCCTCTACTTACAGAAGCTTTTAAACCTTTAGTATTTACACTAGCAGTTCCTGTTGAAGTTCTTTGGTTTTGATTACCAGACACATCACCTTCTATTGAAAAAATACCTTTTGAGTAAGAAGTGTGCAATCCGCCATTACTATACTTAGTTCTTTTCATTTTAATATCCAAACTCCGAATCAACGGGTGTATATGCCTGTTCCATTCTCATGTTTCTAAACTGACTAAAGATGTCATTGACTTTAGGTCTTGACATAATTAAGTAGCGTAGCGCGTCATAAGCGTGGTCAGGTGCATTTGTATTAACATCTTCTGGGTTAGTTTTATCCAGAGGAAGACTTTGGAGTTCACGTATTAAGTTAGGACAGCTATTAAATATCTGTATCTTAGGTCTGCCACTTGGCTGCACTCTCAAGTATTCGTGGATTTGTATCTTCCCTTGTATTCTGTTTTTATCTGCTCTACGCAGCTTATGCCCTGCTCGTTGAAGTGTCTCTCCAACTGTAGGGCCTGTAGTACCTGTTCTGTTCCATGCCGCTGTGTCTAACACTCCCGGCACAGAGTAAGGGTCTGTTAGCTCCATATTAGTAATCATCTGAGCTAAATCAACACCTGTTAGTCCTTTACGATATAACTCTCTGTATATAATCAGTGTGCCATCAGAGGGATCAACAGTACCCCAAACACAAGCACTTTCAGAAGCGTAGCCATAGTCAATTCCTTTTACCCTTTCCCAACCTACTGGGATTTCAAAAGGTGTTATAACATGCTCCATTACATCAAACTCTGTAAAGGCAGCACCTTCTGTAACATCCCAATTGCCTTCTAGAAGTTGCTTACGCTGTACCGCTGGTAGAGCTTTAAGCATTTGCTCATACCTACCATCTAAGGACAGATAGGGGTTATCTTCTAAACGGGCTGGTATAAAACGTCGTGTCAATCCATCATGGCCTGTAAAGCTCTCATTAGGCTCTGATGGGTTCACATAACGCTTCTTTACCCATGTTGCACCAGCACCACCGGGGTTAGCTGTACAACGCATGTACGGCGTAATCTCAGGGTCTGTAGTACGCAGTCTTGATGCTAGGTAGTTCCAAGAAAACTCTGTTGATAGGTGAGTAATCTCATCAAAACCAATCCAACTATAAGCTTGTCCTTGATAGCGGTATACATCTGCATCTCTTTCAAGGAAGCCAAACTCTAGTTTAGCACCACTAGGGAATGTCCAGATCTTTTCAACTTCTCTGAACTTACATCCCGGAAAAGCCTTAGGGTATAACTCCCTAGACTTATCTATAAGCTCCCTCAGTTCAGGCATGGAGCGTCTTAATATCAACGCCCTGTGAGCAGCCCTGTGTGCGAATCTGAGGGGATCTACGAGCATAGCATAGGACTTACCACCCCCTGCTGCGCCACCATACAATACGTCCGTCTCTGGAGCCGCTAGGAAGTCTGTCTGCGGCCCATCATTAGGTTTGAAGATAATATTTTCAAGGGCTTCTTCTTTTACTTTTTTAGGAAGCTGTGCTATATTATCTTCTGTAAGTACTTTACCTTCAACAGCTTTTTCGTTATTATCTAGTTTAGCAAGTGTAGCTTTAGAAGTTTTTAAAGCAGTCTTTTGATTTTTAATCTTAGCTTCTGCTTTTGCAATAAGTTTTTCTTTTACACGTACTGCTTTCTTAGCAGCCATTTTATTTTGAGTAGCTCTGCTGTAATGATAGCCTCTAGATTTAGATCCTTTGGCTCTGCCAGACTTCTTTCTAGGCGTCCCGTCTACTTTTAATACAAAGTTTCCATCAGCATCTGTCTGGTATTTGTCAGGATTTATATCCCAATCATTCATTATCTACAATCTTCTTTAGACCGGCATGACTTAGTTTACGGCCTGTCTTGTATTCAACCCACATAGCTCCTTCGCGCAAACTTAAAGACCTATCTTTTATCAGAGGCTTTATTTCTTCTAATATATTTAGTTGTTCTGGAACCTCTTCTAGAAACTTAGTATCTTCAGAAAGCACATATCCAAATGGAATTGTAGAACTTGACCTACGTTTCAACATTAATTACTACCTCTTCTTTAGCGGGTAGCACAAAAATCCCTCCTTCTACCTTATGACTGACATCTAGTTTGTCTGCTTTTCCTAGCCCTGTGCGATCTAAAATCGTTTGGGCTGCCTGTAGTCTTACATTGACTTGAGGCATAGGTGTTTCAGACTCCATAACTTGCACAAGCTTCATGGCAGCTTTAGGTGCAGATTGAGCTAGAATATTAGAGGCTAGATCTATTATCTCATTTTTTAAGGCTTTAGTCACTTGCCAATGAGTGTTAGGAGCATAGCCTGCTAAATCTGCTGCTTGCTTTGGATCACCTCCTGTCTCGACTAAATAATCTAAAAAAGTCTGTTGCTTTGTTGTCAATTCTTTTTTCATTGTTTTATTATAAGGGTAGTTTACAGATTTGTCAAGTTTTTTCTTGACAAATCTGTAAATTAACTCTATAATATTTATAGACCCACCGGGGCTATATCTATATATACTTGCCCTCTTTGAAGGTCTTTGAAGACCCGCCCAAACTGGTACACACTACTTCTGGCTCATATGAGGTTGTGGAGACTTTGAAGACCCTTCCAAACTGGTTGACATCACTTTTGGTTCAAAATGTATATGATTTAGTATATATAGGGGGTGGGGGGTATGGCCTCCTGCCCGGCCCCTCCAAGTTCTCTAAAGAACTTGGCAAACTCCATTATTCTTCCGCGCATACTTTAAAGTCTTTAGAGACTTTAAAGCAGATCCCTCCCAGACTCTAAAGTCTAAGAAGACTTTAGAGGCTGAGCCCTCCTGAGAATTTTAAAGACTTCTAGTTTACAAAGTAAACTGAAGTCTTTTTAGTCTTTGAAGTTTAGAATAAACTTCAAAGTTCTTTATAGCTTTCAAGAACTTGAAAGCTATTTAACTCCCAAGCTGCCAAATCCATCTAGCTCCTCCTAAGAGGAGCTAACAGACTCCAAAGTTTAAAAGACCCAAGGGGTCTTTTACATTTCCACATAGTCCTATTAAGCCTTCTTAGGCTTAATAGGACTATGTGGATAAGGTTTGACTATCTTTAAAATATTCAGAAGAAGTCTTACGACTTCTGAATATTTTAAAGATAGTCAAACCTAGGAAGGGCTTCGGCTCGACGAAAAATTACACAATCGGGAAAACGATTATGGCTAAGTATGATTTGACAAAACCTGCGACCGACAAAGCGATCTATGCCTGTGCTGCGACTTTGGCATATAAATTCATCGGTGAGAATGATCTCAAGAAGTTTGAGTTTAATAAACTCAAAGCCCGCTTTGGCGCTTCGATCAAGTCGGTTCACGAAGGACAGCCTTTGGCTGGGGATATCAATAAATTATTTTCGGTGAAAAAAATCAACGGTAAGACTTCCGCTGCGTCGAAGTATATCAAAGTTCTCCGAACTGATGACTTGAAATCCAACAAAGAAGTTAAAATCACTGCAAATCCAAAGCAGTCAAAGAACTTTAAAACCTCTTCGGCTCCTCGTCTTGCGACTGCCGCTGATCTCGGAATGATCTAATTTAACTTGGCCCCCTTCGGGGGGCTTTTGGAGTTTTTATGGATAAATATAATTTAGATATTTGGATACCAGTGGTTGCACTATTAGCAGCTCCGCTGACCCCATTCATACTTGTAATTTTTTCTTAGGAGTCAATATGACTAATTCTGTTGTTGTCGATGAGCGCCGTGATGTATCTTTTGAACTTATGCAATTGATGAAGTTTGAACATGCAGTTGATATGTTAACTTCTGAACTTGGTAGTCTTCAAATGAATCCTGAACTTCATACTGCGGTGTTAGCGAGATTTGAAGATGTGGTGGCTGCCAAGTTTAATAAAACTAAAGTTTGGCAGATTGATAAATGGGATGTCGCGCAAATGATCGTGATGTTAGCTCAAAGAATTACCCCGGAGGATTCCGCTTAGTTACAAACTAAAATTATAACCATTAGTATGGTTATGGTGCAGCTTCCTGAGATGGTAGCCAATCCGGATTCTTGCGGCTGCACTAATTAAATAATGGGAGCTACGGCTCCCTTTTTAATCTTTAGAGGAGGTCTTACGACCTCTAAAGATTAAAAAGGGAACAGGAGAAAACATTTGGTTAATAGAATAAACGCAATAACTTTGAAGACTATTAAACCTATTAAGGAGTATATATATAATTATAATTTACCTTTAATGGGGTTTAATAGCTCTACTAAGATCTTAAAAGGCTTTAAAAAGCAAGAGTATACCACAGGTATATTGTATTTGCAACCCGCTGATCTTGTGGCGCGTAATACTTTATGTGCTTATGCTGATGTTGCTGGGTGTAAAGAACCCTGCCTTAGATCTTCGGGCCGACTTGGAATGTCCAATGCTCAGAGGGCTATGACTCGTAGAACTGTGCAATATCTTGAAGATCCCGATGGCTTCAAAGAAAGATTACGGGCCGAGATACTACGCAATGAGACTGACAATTATTGCATTAGACTGAACGGCACTAGTGATGTGGTGTGGACTGATCTTATCGCATCGTTACCTAACATACAATTTTATGATTACACAAAGGTTCTACACCGTGTTACTCGTAATGTTTTGTCTAACTATCATCTCACATTTTCGGCATCATTGAATAGTGTCAAGACTATTGGGCAACTTAAAACTGCTACAGATCTTGGACTCAACATTGCAATATCCTTTAATACTAAAGAGTGCAGAGGCGAGTTCAAGATACCTAATAACATACAGTTGTTTGGTAATACTGTAGAGTTAGCAGACTTTGATGCCACCGACTTGAGATTTTTAGATGAGGATGGCACCGTCGGTAAATTAACACGAAAAGGATCTACAAAACTAGAAAGACTCAAGGGGCAAGGCGATTTAAATTTCTTTGCAGATCCTAATAATTTACAGTTGGTCGCTTGACATCGCAGTTAAAATACTTTAAGATTCTCCCTAGAAAACTAGGAAGGAGGTCTTACGACCTTCCTAGTTTTTCTAGGGGTACGGTTGGAGGCACCGTGAAGCCTGACCCGCCACCTCCCTTGTGGAGCCTTTAAAGAGTGGCAATGAGCAGCTGGCAACTCATAATTTTATAATCAGGAGTTCGTATGAACACAGTTAGTTTTTTGTTTGGAAACAATTCAGAAGTTGATAATCTGCGAAATGCTGGATACGGCGAAGCAGACTTTGAAGTTGTCTCTACGCCAGTATTATATAAGGCAGGGGGTACGGATAAATTTGGAGGTATACTTAAACTTGAAGGTAAAAATGTTTACTACCGCGAAGATACCGGCGATGCTCTGGCGATCCACGGCGACCGCTACAAGCCAGTGTCACATACTAAAATGATTGACACTGCTCGTAATGTATTGGAGCGCAGCAACTTGAGCCTTCGGAACATTAAAGAAACTATTCAAGTGGGAGATGATGGTGCAGTTTGTTTTGTGCGGCATCAGCTGCCTAATCATGAGATCACAACTCCCGATGGCGACACGGCTATTCTTGAAATGCTCCATATCAATTCATTCAATTCTGTATGGCCCTACCAAGCGACTGTTGGAGCATTGCAAAATGCTTGCACAAACCATCAAGTATTCCTTGGGCAGACCGCTGGAATCTACAAAGCTCGACACACTAACAAGCTCAGTGTGGATCAAGGCGCTCACCAAATGAATAAGATAATGAGTATCCTCGATACTCAAAATGAGATCTGGGCTGAGTGGTCTAACACTCCTGTTGGTCGCAAGGAAGCCTTTAGTTATATTGCAGAGGCGACAGGTTCTAAGTTTGCACTTGGTAAACTAAAAGAAGGTGAGGATACTTATTCAATCATGGCTATGCCGACGGCCTATAATAATTCTTCTTTGGTTTATGCTTGGCACCAATACAATGGAAGATACAAGCCAACAATGGGTGAAACTTACTGGGCTGTCTACAATGCTTTGACTGATTGGTCAAGCCACCATGTAGGTACTCGAAAAAATACAAGGGACATTCCAGTTGCTCAAGTTAAGAAATCTGAAAAGGTACAACAAGTAATAGCAAAGTTCCCAATGGCAGCCTAACTCCTGACACCCTGAGCATGGTGAAAAACTGCTTCTTCCAATACCAGTACAGATAAGGAATTGTATGAAAACTAGAATTCATGTTAATCAACATAACATCAAGGCTAACGCCAAGGGTGCTGAGTTGCCGGTTATTACTGTCAAGGACTACAAACAAAATAGAAAGGCTAACCATGCCGCTGTTGTAGACTCTGAAGGTAAGGCACTGGTTAGTGTTTACTACTGCCCTGATAACCCACTGCCGTGTGGTGCTAAAGTTTGGATTGAAACTGAGTTGGAGGTTGTGACCGTTGGATAAGATAGGTTCGTTTGTTGATCACTTTGTTATTTATTCTGATAGGCGGGAGGCTTTGATTCTAAATTGTGGTACTGTTTCAGCGTTTGAAGAAAGTTTGCGAGAGTTGATCTCTTCTGAAATTAGAGATACACTACTGGAGCGTGTGAAGGTATTAGATTATGACATGAAACTAGCTGAATCTAATCGCCATGTAAGTCCTCAATATGACAGACTTAGAGATGCTAGAACTACTTTGATGCGTTTGCATAATGATCTTCTTTGGAATAAGGAAACTTCGTGAGTTCAATGTTTTATAAAGCTATTAATTGTCAACGTAATCTTGATAACATATTTATCAATAGATACTGGCCTATCGGAAGACAGACCGCACCTACAGTAAACACTGTTCGTGTTTTAAAACTACACAGGGAAGGGTATCGCCAAGTTAAAATTTGTAATAAATTAAATCTTGCTGCCTCCACTGTTAATCGTATTGTGAAAAACTCAGGTATAGATAGGGGCGATCCTTAATGCAAAACCTTATAGACATGTGTAATCATATTCTTTACTACTCCACTATTTATTGTGGGTTTGAAGATGTCAATAATGAAATGCAAGAAGATGCGCTGCGCTTAATGTTAAAACACGGCGAAGAGTTTCCTGAATCTTTTGTTAGACTTTATTTAAAAACCCAACTGGAGGATGCCAATGAGTGCTACTGACCCACGAGAAGAATTTTGTAGTGAGATAGACGATTGGTGGTGCCAATTGTTTGCGTTACGAATCGGTGCCAGCCCACCTTCGGATAGACTTAAACATAGATTTATTTCTTTTGTAGAAGAAAGATGTTCTGAAGTAGGCTGCTGGAAAATTCAAGATAGCGATCTTTCTATTATGTTTTCTGAATTTATTGAAAGGCTAGGTGAATGGTAAAAGATATTTTAAAACTTAAAAGTTTCTTGCTTAACCCTAAGCGCAGTGATGAGTTTAAGACTTGGTATTATCTAGACGGCTGGCGGATGTGTAAAATTAAAATAGGTAGTAAAAAATGTACAGTCGTACCCTTGTTTGGCAAGGGTAAAATAACTTTAACTATCAGAGCTTTAAAGGAGGAACTTAAATCTATTTATTGGTATGCGGCACGTTGCGATGCCAGTAAACTTGCCCGTGAAAATGGATTGAAAAAAAGAAAATTGCAATGGGAAAGAAATTATGCTTGACATGATTTCTTACTCAATGTATAATCTCCCCACCAAAACCAAACGAGAGGTATAAAAATGGCAGTATTAGAAGGCACAGCATATTGGGCTTTTGTTACTAACCCTAACACAACTTACGAGCCGTGCTACACGGTTAATCTAGTTGTAGATAATGCGACGGCGCAGGCATTTGAAGATCGTGGTTTCACTGTTAAACAAATGAATGAAGGCCCTGCTATCATTATTAAACGTAAAGTCAACGGGCCGAACGGAATGATTCGTAAGGCTCCCATTCTTATGGACAGACGTAAACAAGAAATTGATGTTAACGTCGGCAATGGTTCGCATGTCAAAGTGCAATATAAAGAATGGGAATCGCAATGGAATGGAAAGACTTTCAAAGGTCTTGACTTTATGAAGATGCAAGTATTAGATCTTGTAGAATATAATAACGGAGATGTTGATGAGTTTGATATTGAAGGTGAAGAGGAGGCAGAACTTTGAGTGACAAACCTACAACAACCTTAACTTTCGAGGATAAAGAATATAATATTTCTGATTTATCCGAGAGGGCGCAGGTTCTTGTGGGCTTTGTTCGTGAGGTGCGTGAAGAAAGTTCCGTGCTACAGAAAAGACTTACGGTGTTACAGGCAGCGCAAGTAACTTTCTCTAAGGAATTGGAGGAAATACTTACTGCTCCTGAACAAGAAAGTCTTGATGGTATCGACTAACCAAGGGGCTTCGGCCCCTTTCTTTTTGGAGGTTGTACTTTGGCGTTTGTTAAATTTCATTTGCCTTGTAATAAATGTGGCGGTAGTGATCCTGTATCTGTAGATGCCGAGGGTAATGGCTACTGCTTTAGTTGTAATACATATCTAAAAAACTATGAAGGAGGTGATACTATCACTGCCCCTGTGTCGGACTTCAAAACTTATAAGCGTAATTCAATGAACTACAGTGACGGGTCTTTCAACGCACTGGCCGACCGTTCAATCTCTCTGGAGACTGCAAAAAAATATGGCGTTAAATCTGTCCTTAACTCAAATCAAAAAGTAATCAACCATTTCTATCCTTACTACAACGGGAATGAAATGGGTGGTGCCAAGATGCGTGACGTACAAAGCAAAGACTTTGCTTGGGAGGGATCACCTAAAAATACTGGGCTATTCGGACAACAACTCTTTCAAGCTGGAGGCAAGTTTGTTACTCTTGTTGAGGGGGAGTGCGATGCAATGGCTGCCTATGAACTATTAGGTTCTAAATGGCCTGTGGTGTCTGTGAAGAATGGTGCTGGAGGAGCCGTCAAAGATGTCAAAGAAAGCTTAGAATTTTTAGAATCTTTTGACTGTGTAGTTATTAATTTTGATAACGACAAAGTCGGACGCGAGGCTGCTAAAAAAGTAGCACGTATACTGCGCCCCGGTAAAAGTAAAATACTTACTCTACCAGAAGAGTTTAAAGATCCTAATGATATGCTTCGGCAAAACAATAGGCAAGCTTATGTGACATCTTGGTGGGCAGCTAGGTTGTATACACCTTCGGGCATTATCAATGTCTCTGATATGGACGATAGTTATTTCTCTAGGGAAAAACAAGAGTCTGTACCTTACCCTTGGGATGGCCTTAATGAAAAGCTTTATGGTATGAGGCAGGGCGAGTTAGTCACTTTAACTGGAGGTACGGGCCTCGGAAAGTCTTCTATCACCAGAGAAATCGAACACTTCCTTATCAAGAATACTAAAGATCGTGTAGGTATTCTAGCCTTGGAAGAAAACAAAAATCGTACCGTTGATGGTATTGTTTCTATCGAAGCTAACGCTAAACTTTACATCAACCAAATACGTGAAGAGTTCCCTGAAGAGGATTGGCGCAAGCATCATGCTGCCTTATTCAAAGGTGAAGCTAAGGATAGACTGTGGATTTACTCGCACCTAGGTCAGCACGACATCGAAGAAATATTTTCTAAGCTACGGTACTTGACTATAGGTTGTGATTGTAAATGGATTGTAGTAGACCACCTGCACATGCTCGTATCTTCTATGGCTGATGGCGATGAACGTCGGGCTATTGATAGCATCATGACTCGACTAAGATCTTTAGTTGAGGAGACAGGGGCGGGTATGATTCTTGTATCTCACCTGCGTCGTGTAGAAGGTAACAAGGGACATGAGCAGGGCGTTACAGTAGGTTTGTCGCACCTTAGAGGAAGTCAATCCATAGCGCAGCTTAGCGATTGCGTTATTGCTTTGGAGCGCAACCAACAAAGTGACGATCCGCAAGAGGCTAACACCACACATCTCCGTGTCCTTAAATCTAGATACACTGGGGATGTAGGTATGGCGGCACACTTGTTGTATGATAACGACACAGGAAGACTCAAAGAATTATTTGATGAGCAGCCTGACGAATTCTTTAACGAAGAGGATAACATACCATTTTAAATTTAGTATTTGATATTGAAACAGATGGTCTAGATTATACAAAAGCATGGTGTATTGTTGCTTATGATGTGGATACTCAAAAAGTACACACTTTTGATCCTAATAATCTAGAAGAAGGGGTAGCTTTTTTGGCTACCGCCGACAAACTAATTGGACATAACATTATAGGTTTCGATGTTCCAGCAATAAAAAAACTTTATGGCGTAGACCTGTCAGAAAATTGTATTCTTAGAGATACATTAATTCTTTCTCGTCTTCTTAATCCTACTCGTGAGGGTAGCCACAGCTTAAAGTCTTGGGGCTTTAGGGTTGGGCATAGGAAAACAGAGCATGTAGAATTTGATGAATACTCACTTGAAATGCTGAAGTATTGTATCAATGACGTACTGGTAAATGCTAAGGTTTACGAGCATCTTAAAAGAGAAAGTAAAGGCTTCTCTGCTTTGTCAGTTGAAATAGAGCATGAGGCTTACAAATTAATAGATGATCAAAGAAATAAAGGTATACTTCTAGATAGAAAATATGCCATGACTTTGGAGGCTAAGTTTGAAGAAGAACTTGAAGATGTCAAGCGTGAAGTGCATAAAGTATTTAAACCTAAAAAAGAAATCTTTACTCTTCGTATAGCTTACAATGCAGATGGGGCTGTATCTAAATTTGCTAAGTGTCGGGAGTTAAACAAAAGAGTAAGGCTATCCGATGACGAATATGCTGAAATATGTGATAACAAAAAGCTTAAAAGAGTTATGTCACATCCCTTCAATCTTGGATCAAGAAAACAAATAGGTGAGTATTTACAAGAGTTTGGATGGAAACCTAAAAAGTTTACACCGACAGGGCAACCTATCGTGAATGAAAGTGTACTAAATAAAATAAAAAACATACCTCAAGCACAATTGATTTCAAGATACTTAATGTTACAAAAGCGTTTAGCTTCTATAACTTCGTGGTTAAAAGAGTGTGACGAAGACTCTAGGGTTCGAGGATATATAAATTCTAACGGTACTATTACAGGACGTATGACACACAACAGCCCTAATATGGCCCAAGTTCCTAGCTTATCTTCTGAATATGGCAAGGAGTGTCGGTCTTGTTGGACTGTTCCCGAAGGTTACAAGCTTGTTGGTATTGATGCTAGTGGCCTTGAGTTGCGAATGCTTGCACACTATATGGACAATCAGGAGTATACAAATGAAATCATTAATGGAGATGTCCACACAGCTAACCAAAAGCTTGCAGGACTTGAATCTAGAAATCAGGCAAAAACATTTATATATGCCCTCTTATACGGAGCAGGAGATCCTAAACTTGGAAGTGTGGCTGGGGGAGGTAGGGACGTTGGTGCAAAACTTAGAAAATCTTTCTTCGATAATTTACCATCATTCAAAGCTCTTAAAGATAAAGTTAGCAGAGCATCCAAGAAAGGATACATAAAAGGTATTGATGGTCGAAAGCTTATTGTTCGCAGCGAACACTCAGCTTTAAATACATTACTACAAAGTGCCGGTGCCATTGTCATGAAAAAAGCTTTAATTATTTTTTCAGACAAAATAAAACATTTGGATGCTTCTGTTGTTGCTAATGTCCATGACGAATGGCAAGTCGAAGCAGAAGAAACTATAGCTGATACTGTGGGAAACTTAGGTATTGATGCTATAATAGAAGCCGGTGTACAATTAGGGCTTAACTGCCCGCTAGATGGAGATTATAATGTCGGAAGCAACTGGTCAGAAACACACTAGAACAGGTAAGCATGTCTTTGAAGATGGAGATTGGTGGTATTACTATCCAGAAGATGGCTCTAGTATTCATACTGGGGGACACATTCGTGAAAGAAGTTCTGTTAAAGAAAAAAGAAATTGTAATAGAATGTGGGTAGATGGTAATTATATATCACAAAACCATCCTTTACATAAGCCGGGGCGATACAAAGGTTTTACTGACGCGGCCTTTAGTTCCTTAGAAAACTATGAAAAATCTAAAGAAGGTGAAGTGTATATTATATACAACCCTTCTTTTCCGGGGTGGGTTAAGGTCGGCATGGCTGTCGATTCTAATGACAGATTAAAGCAGTACCAAACATCGTCACCCTTTAGAAATTATGTCATTATAAAATCTTATAAAGTTTCTGACAGACGCGAGGCTGAGATCAAGGCACACAATGCGCTTACCCTAGAGGGTCGTGGGCGCAAAGGAGAATGGTTTTATATGGGATCTACTGTAGCTGTTGATGAACTTGATAAGTTATTTTATGAAGGAGGCCAGCTTGAACTCTTCTAAAAATCTAGACACTTTAGTAGAAGACATATACTCTACCCTCGACGTACTATCCGAAGGTAAAGATATTGATCTTACTGATGATATAATATATAACTTTGGTGAAAACATGAAGTCTGCTTTGGTACACTGGGCTACCCCTAGGACACAAACAAAGGGGCTGCGTATGAGCAACGTAGGGAAACCTTCAAGGCAGCTTTGGTATGATATTAATAATAGTAATCATGTACAAAAACATTCAGCTTCCACGCAGATTAAATTTCTTTACGGACATATTCTAGAGGAATTACTTCTTATGCTTGTGCGCTTGTCTGGGCATACAGTAACTGATGAGCAAAAAGAAGTTGTAGTGGAGGGGATTACAGGCCACATGGACTGTAAAATTGATGGTGAAGTAGTTGATGTGAAGACTGCTTCTGGGTTTGCATTCAAAAAGTTTTCTCAAGGAACTTTAGCGGAACAAGATGACTTCGGATACATGGCGCAGTTAGCAGGATACGAGGCACATGAGGGGACAGAATCAGGCGGCTTTCTTGTGATCAACAAAGAAAACGGAGAGTTGTGTTTGTTCCGCCCCGATGATATGGATAAGCCTTCTATAAAAAGTAAAATAAAAAACTTAAAGAAGGCTATAAAGCTTGACTCCCCTCCAGAAAAATGCTATAATCCTATACCCGAAGGAGTGAAAGGTAATGAAAAGTTACCACGCTCCTGCGTGTTTTGTCCCCATAAATTTAATTGCTGGGCAGACAGTAATGATGGTGAGGGGCTTAGAGTATTTGAATACTCTAAAGGTCTGACGTATTTCACCAAAGTTGTTAACGCCCCTAGAGTTAAGGAAATTATAGTTGAACAGTAAAACTATGAAGTTGATCCGTAAAAAAAGTCTAGATATTCTAACTGATTGGATGCACACTTTAGTTCCCGAAGAAGATCAAAATAAAATTACGCCCGCTAACGTAGAAAATTTCTTGTCCCAACAGGAGTATATCTACAACAATAAAACATTATATAAAAGTATATACACCCGATCTTGGGTTGTGTCCGTGCTCAAAAAAATGATAAAGGATGGACACACTTTAAAAAATATAGATTATACAATGTTTAATAACAGCTATAGGAAGTACATCTATGGCAAAAATTAAATCAGGCGCTAGGAAAAGGCGGGTGCCTCGTCCTAAAAAACTTATAAAGCCTGACGGTAATAAGTATGATTCCATATGGGAGGCGCTTCTTCATGAATCAATCTTAAAAGATTGGAAGCATCATGTCGATAAAGTACCTTATGTGATTGAACATAAATATGAGCCAGACTTTGTTCGCCATATCGAAGGTAAAAAAATTCTTTTAGAATCTAAAGGTAGGTTCTGGGACTTCCAAGAATATAATAAATATATCTGGGTAAGAAAAAAATTACCCAAAGATACTGAATTGGTATTCTTGTTTGCGAATCCCGATGCCCCTATGCCGGGAGCCAAGCGTCGTAAAGATGGCACTAAAAGATCTCATGGCGAGTGGGCGTGGGCTAATGACTTTAGGTGGTTTAGTGAAGACACAATCCCCGACAGTTGGATTGATGTTAAAGCTAAAGAATCTGAAGAATTTAAAAAACGAAATGATAAACTAACTGTGGAGATGCAATGAGCATTGATAGTATAACACCGGAGGAATGGAACAGGATGAGTTTTAAAACTATTAAAGATGAAAGATCTAAAGTACCTACAGCAACGCCTGTAGCTGATACTTGGAATCATGTTTATGATGATGAACCTAACGATCATCCCCTATATGGAGATTATAAGTTTGATCCTGTACACAAGCCAGAGCATTACAACAATGGTGGTATGGAATGTATTGATGCTATCCAAGGTATGCTTACACACGATGAGTACATAGGCTACCTAAGAGGTAACGTCCTTAAATATCAGTGGCGCTTTAGATACAAAAAGAAACCTATTGAAGATCTTCGCAAGGCCCGTTGGTACGAAGAGCGTTTGATTAACTACATGCTGGAGAATCCGGGTGACAAGTTGGGATAGAAAAGCAGAGAGAGTTGAAAGGTTTCAGAAGAAAAAGAAATCTAAAAGTAAATCAAGAACCAAGGGCTACAGGCAAGCCCAGTTAAAAGAAAAGGATGATTTGGATGACATCAAAGATTGGCATACAGGATTATTTAGGGATTCAGATTGACTATGATCGTGAAGAAACACTTAATAATTTTTCTTTAGAAACTTTGAAGGATCGTTACTTCTGGGGAGATGAGACACATGCACAAGAAGCCTTCGCCAGAGCGTCCGTCTATGGTGCAACGTATCAAGGACATACTGACTACAATCTTGCACAGCGGCTTTATGACTACGCAAGTAAGGGCTGGTTCGGTTTTAGCACTCCTATTCTTAGTAACGGAGGAACCACTCGCGGCTTACCTATTAGCTGTTTTCTCAATTATGTTCCTGATTCAAGGCGTGGGCTATCTGATCACTATGATGAGAACATATGGCTTGCAAGTGGAGGTGGAGGCTTGGGTGGATATTGGGGTGCTGTTAGAAGTAATGGCGTTTCAACTGCTAACGGTAGTCAGTCTACTGGTAGCATACCTTTCATGCATGTCGTAGACAGTCAAATGCTTGCCTTCAACCAAGGCGTAACACGGAGAGGATCTTATGCAGCGTATATGGACATCAGCCATCCAGAAGTGGAAGAGTTTATCGCTATGCGAAAGACTACTGGGGGCGATCTTAATCGTAAGTGCCTTAACCTTCACAATGGAATTACAATCACAGACGAATTCTTGGCCGCCGTCATGTCTGATGATCAGTGGAGGCTGATTGACCCTAAGTCCAAGCAGGCTATCAAGACTGTATCTGCTAGGGACTTGTGGTGGCAGCTAGTACACACTAGAGCAGAGACAGGTGAGCCATATATTGTTAACCTAGACCGTTGCAATGAGGCTCTACCACAGCCGCAGAAGGACATGGGGTTGGAGGTACGTCAGAGTAACCTATGCTCTGAGATCACACTGCCAACCAGTGAAGACCGTACAGCAGTGTGCTGCTTGTCCAGTGTTAACCTAGAATACTTTGATGAGTGGAAGGACGATGAACTGTTTATCTTTGACATGATTAACATGCTGGATAACATCATTGAACACTTCATTGACAACGCTATGCTAGACACAGGCATGAACGTGTCAGCAGACAGCATAGAGGAGTTTATGTCTTATGTTAGAGAAGATAAAAAAGGTTTTGCAAAAGCCGCTTATAGCGCATATAGAGAACGTGCGGTTGGTCTTGGAGCAATGGGTTTTCATAGTTACCTTCAACGTAATGGAATCCCTTTTGAGGGAATGTACGCCTCCAGCTTCAACAATAGAGCGTTTAAAACAATCAAAGAAAGATCTGAGATGGCTTCCAGAAGTCTGGCTAGAAAGCGTGGGGAGGCTCCTGACATGGCTGGTAGTGGCCGTCGTAATTCCCATCTGCTTGCTATTGCCCCTAATGCTAGTTCTAGTATTATATGTGGCGGAACAAGTCCTTCTATTGAGCCTACAAGGGCTAACGTATTTACGCACAAAACTTTAACAGGCTCGTTTAAAGTCAAAAACAAATACTTGGAGAAACTACTTGAAGAAAAAGGTGCCAACACCGATAAAACGTGGAAAGATATTGCTGCTGCTGAAGGCTCTGTTAAAGACTTACCGGAACTATCGGAAGAAGAGAAAGAAGTTTTCAAGACAGCGCCTGAACTTAACCAGATTTGGGTTATCGAACACGCCTACCAAAGACAGAAGTACGTCTGCCAAGCACAGTCAGTAAACTTATTCTTTGAGCCACCACCGGCTACAGCACCACAGGAGGTACACGATGAGTATCTGGAATATGTTAATCATGTACATTGGACGGGAGCTAACAAACTCAAATCTATGTATTACTTGCGAACTACAGCGGCTAGAAATACAGAGAATGTTAACATCAAGATCCCCAGAATCAACCTTGAAGACGGAGAATGTTTAAGCTGTGAAGGATGAACACCCCGCGTACAGAGCAAAATTCTACATACCTGAGCTAAAAAAGTACACTAATTGGTCTGACTATCTGGTATACTATAAGGAACAGGATGACAAGATTATGTTGTTCAGCAACTACTGTATGCAGATGTGGTCTAGTTACATGAGCAACAAGATCAAAAAAGAGAAAGCACCCTTGAGCTACAAGGAATACCTTAACAAGTACAAACAATTACTGGAGGATGGATACAGTGATAGATACAAAAATTAGCGCCATGAAACGACTGTACAACGCCGAGATAGATGTATACAAAGCGGAGGTGCAAAACTACTTAGACAACCCTGTAGCCGTAGGCGAGCACGGTAACTTGATTGAAACTATGGATACTTTAGTAGGTAAAATTGCTGAAGCAGAAGATAAACTTATTGTATTGGAGACACATTTTAGTGAGTAATGTAATCAGCCTGCTGCCGGAAAACGCCACAGCTAACGAAGTGTTGGATGAGTGTAAAGATGAGTTTGAACAACTTCTTGTTATAGGTTGGACTGAAGAGGGTTTAATGAGTGCTAAATCTACAGCAGCTTTAGATGTAAAAGAAATTGTTTATATGGTCGAAGTTTTTAAATCTGTACTTATATCGTCGGGGCATGAAATAGATGAGTGATGAACTAATACACATGATTAGCCTGTGGGCCATGAACCGTGGTATAATTAACAACAGCACACCTCTTGCACAGTTTGCAAAGCTTGTGTCTGAGGTAGGAGAGTTAGGAGATAACGTAGCAAAGCAGCGTGATATAACTGATGACATCGGTGACTGCTTAGTAGTGTTAAACAACCTAGCCATAATGAATGACACTACCCTAGAGGAATGCCTGAAGGTAGCGTATGATGATATTAAAGATCGCAAGGGACACATGAACAGTCATGGTGTCTTTATCAAAGAGGGAGATGCAGCTTGAGCTTATTAGATACTAGAGATTACTACAAACCGTTTGACCATCCTTGGATGTTTGACTACTACTCACAACAGAATCAGATGCACTGGTTCCCAGAGGATGTACCTCTGCACAATGACGTTAAAGATTGGCAGACAATGACTGATGAAGAGAAGAACCTACTGACTCAGATCTTCCGTCTGTTTACACAGTCTGATGTAGACGTAGGTGCTGGGTACGTTGATAGATACATGCGTATCTTCAAGAAGCCTGAAGCACGTATGATGATGTCTAGCTTCGCCAACATGGAGTCCATACACCAACATGCCTACAGCCTGCTACTGGACACCGTAGGGATGCCAGAGGTGGAGTATAAGGCGTTCTCAGAGTACGAAGCTATGGCTGACAAGCATGAGTACATCAACGCTGTAAAGGTCACTAAAGGAGACAAGAAGTCCATTGCTAAGGCACTGGCTATCTACTCAGGTTTTACTGAAGGACTACAACTCTTTAGTAGCTTCATCATCCTGTTGAACTTCCCAAGGTTTGGTAAGATGAAGGGTATGGGACAGATCATTACCTACAGTATACGTGATGAGTCCATGCACGTAGAAGCAATGACAAAGCTATTCAGAGAGTTTATGCAGGAAAACATTGACCTGTGGACTGATGACTTTAAGGCTGAGATCTATCAGGCATGTAGGGAGATGGTTGACCTAGAGGATAGGTTCTTGGACTTGGTGTTTGAGCAGGGTGATATTCCCGGCTTGACTAAGAAGGAGATGCAACAGTACATCAGGTACATTGCTGACAGACGTTTACTACAGCTAGGCTTGAAACCTAACTATGAAGTAAAGGACAACCCACTAAACTGGCTTGACGATGTGTTAGGTGTAGAGCATCAGAACTTCTTTGAAGGACGTGCAACTACCTACATGAAGGCTGGCTTACGTGGTAATGTTGGCTCAGTTACTTTTAACAAAGTTACATAGGAGCATACTATGTTAAAAGAAGGAAATATTATAAGCTTTAAAGTTTTTGTAGACTCTAAAGGTTTACTAATGACAGAGTATTCTAAAGTACCTAGTGATAAAATAAATAAAATATTTACACTAGAGGATGCTTCTTATATAGAAAAAATATTAGCCAAAGTAGACCCTCAGTTTAGAAACATGCACAAAGAGTTGGAGCAAGAACTAGAGAGTTTAAATTGATTGATTATATATTTAATATATGTGTAAGCATATTAATTATAATAGGAGAAATTACAGGCTGGGGGTATCAACTTTCTAATATACTTATTTTTGTTGTTTTTCAACCCCTTTTAATTTTTCTTTTTGCTTCTCTTTGGATTAAAGCTAAACTAAAAGGTTGATGGTCTGGGACGATGAGGATACATTGCGTACACTTAGCGTCCCATGATCATACTGATAGTACACAGTCCTGAAGACAGTAGTATCAATTCTACCAGTATCCCCACCACTATTAACAACAGAAGTGCGCGTCTCTGTGTTGACATAACTACTCAGTAGCATGTTTGATACAGATGATACAGGGCCTACCATTTGGCCTTATTAGCCCAATATGCGGCACTCATCTTACCCTTCTTAATATTCTTAGCGTGACGAGCTTTAAAACTTGCACGTTTCTTCTTCATCTTGTCAGACTCTCCTGCCTTTGGCTTACCTGCCGTCTTAGCACCTTGCTCACCAAACCGAATAGTTTTGATCTTGTCACCCTCTTTAGCCACTACAACGTGTGACTTCTTAGGGTGGTTAGGAGTTCTCTTAGGCTTGTTATAGCCGCTAACGCCTGCACGGGTTAATCGTGAATCTTTCTTCTTAGCCTTACCACCTTTCTTGTACTCTTCTCTATCCATCATTTACGATGCCTCGCTGTTTTCTTTGCTATCTTTTTGGGTTGCTTAGAGTGCTGCTTTCCTTTCTTTGTGTCTTCACGTTTCTTTTTGGAAGTGGCAGCGTACTCCTTGTCTGATAGAGCCTCTCTAGCCTTCTTCGGGAGATACCTTTCACCTGTTGCTTTCTTTCCTTGTGTTGAGGGTTTACCTGACTTGGTTCCCCATTTCTCTTTAGTCCACTTCTTTAGGGACTTCTGTGATTTCTTTAATCCCATGTTTTAAGTTCCTTACCTATCTTGATCCTACCGTAAGGATTGCGTCCTTCAAACTCTGAGGATGTCTCGTAGCCTAAAGCACCATCTACGTACCACGTATCTTGCTGTACTCTCAAGCCTGTCCAGACAATGTCTGTAGAGGTTTCATTTAGATCGTTGAACGGCGTACCGTTAGGGATACTTGAGATGTGTTCAAACTCTCCGTACCATGTGCAGCCTTGTAAGAGTGCTAATATAGAAATTAATTTAACTGCTCTCATTTGTACCCACCACCTGCTGCTTTGTATTCCTTAGCAAGCATCTGAGCTTTACGGGCTGACCATTGCCCCGGCTTACCACCTTTACTACCCGCCTTGATCTTGTTAAATAAACGCTTACGCATAGTAGGCTTGGTGTAGTTACCTGCCTCATTAACTTTGGACTTTTTCTTTGCTGGCTTTTTAGCTGCTGGCATAGTGCCTCCAGTTATCTAGTTAAATATGAAATTAAAAGTGCTAAACACATAGGTATCAACAACACCAATACGGCTATGACAGTGCCTATCTCTCTAACGTCCTTCCAAAACTTCTTCTTAGCAGCTAATGCTCTAGCTAACTCTAGCTGTTTAGCCTTTCTAGCTTCAGCCATAGCAGCCATAGCTTCTTGATATAGCTGACCGTTACCACTGACTGTAAAGAGATCTTTGATCTCCTTCATAGTTTCTTGTATCTGCTTTTTGGCTAGTGCAGCTTTTACAGCATCTGCTTCAGATAGTTTACCCTCATTCTGTGCTCTTGCAAGCTCTACTTCAGCGCCACCAAGTGTAGATAAGAAACCTGATATAGATTGTATATCATTTGTAGTTTCAGCTACACGCTTGATAGCGCCTGTGGCAGCGTTAACACCTGCTATGATCGCAGATATTTCAGCAATCATTTGCGAGTCTTCTCATAGGATCTCATAGCACCTAGTCCTAACATACCCATGAGTACAGGCATCATAGTTTCTAGCGGTACAAGAGGAATAACAATGTCTATACCCACTAAGGCCAGTACAAAGTTTGCAAATGGAATTGTAATAAAGTTACCGAACATTCCTAGTCCACATGTCCAGCCAATGAAGGGCCTCCAACCACTTACAAAAATGCTAGAGTGTGCTGCTTCAGTTTTGTTAACTTCAAGCTGACCCTTCATAAGTTCTTGATGGTGTTCTTCTGACATCGTAGCAATCTTGTGAGCCAGCATTGCCTTCTGGTCTTTGTCTTCAATAAACTTATCTAGTAATCCAGTGACAGGGCCTACTAAGTTTGCTAACATACTCATTTAATAACTCCAGATGTGGGGCCTTGGACGGCCTTCAGAGCATTCAAGGTCATCAAGGTGTACAAATCTAGAGCCGCCTTTCTGACTGATACCAATGCCAGTGAAACCTGCCTCTAGAGCGCCCTGTAAGAGCTTGTAAGCAGCTTCACCACGTACCCCTATATCTATGGCCCTCCCTGAAGCATGTGCTCCCGGAGAGGCTTTACGGGCCTCTATGGGGTGGTCTTTACAACGGTATGCAGAGGTTACAGGAAAGCTAAAGCCAAGCTTCTCACGCAAGGCATCTACCTTTTTCATGAACTCAGGGTCTATACCCTTGGTTTGGCAGTGTTTACATTCTAATTCTTCTTCTGTGAAGTACTTGTACACTAAATAAGACCTTCTATTTTCTTAACATCTGTAGAAGCAAGCTTACCTAAATTAATTCTTACTTCGCTTCCTTCACCTTTTCCGCTACCTAGTTCTCTAGCTATGTTTCTTAGCTGCGCGTAAGGGCTAAAGCCTGCTCTTTTAATACCAGACATTAATCCTGTAAAGCTAAACTTATCATCAGAGTCATTAAAGTTATAACGATCTACAATAATAGTATTCCCCTCATCGTCTTGTTCTATACGCGCTTGTCCTATAGTAGTTTTCATAGAATATTCAGGATCAAATACTTTAGTAACAAAATCTAAAGCACCGCCGCCGCCACCTACATCTGCATACTGGCTTTGTCCCGCAGCTTGAGTACCATAATCAGCGTATTCAATAGCTTTCTTACCCTGACTTTGTGCGCGTAGTGCTGCATTTTTTAAAGCTTCTTTTTCTTCTTGTTTTAAATCCTGCTCTGTTAAAGTTTCTGAACCGCCAAATAAATCATACACAAACTGGCGAACATTTGTAGGTATTAGAGGCTCAGATTTAGGTCTTTCCAGTAATGAAGATTTTTCTGATTCCTGCTTAACAGGTTCTTTAAGTACAGGAGCTTCTTTCTTAACAGGCTCTTTACGTACAGGAGCTTCTTTCTTAACAGGCTCTTGGCGCACAGGAGCCTCTTGTTTAACAGGCTCTTTACGCACAGGTTGCTGGGCAGCTTGAACTTGTGCAGCCATATTAGGTTCTTTAGAAGGCACTACAATTTTTTGGCCCACATAAATTTTATCAGGATTACTAATTTTATTATTACGAGCAAGCTCTTTATAATCCATATTATACTGCTTAGCAATCTGACTGAGGGTGTCTCCTCTTTTTACTTCATACGAACTCATGCTGCTCTCCCTTTACGCAAAGCCTTTAATACTTTTCCACCTGATTCAAAATTATGTCTTGCATCATTTGGATCAAACTCAATAGCACTTTCAGTTTTAAACTGTCCGGGCTTAAACAATATGTAAGAAAACGCCTCATCAGTAGGTACATCTGCTGGAGTATCTGAAGTGTTTAAATACCTGATAGAATCAAAGCCCTGATCTTCTAGCATTTTTCTAAATGATAAATTAATATCTGCCTTTTTCATACGCTCTACAAGCAAGTCTTTTTCTGACATTCTATTTTTATTAAGCGTACCGCCTGTTACTTCATCCTGCCAAGCTTCAAAGTCCAATACTTTTTGATACAAGTTGTCTTTAGCAGCCCTAAACTTAGAAGCATTTAAATTCGGAGCCTGAGTAAATACAGCCTCAACAACATTAGGTATTGTATCTGGAGTATCAAACAACACTGAAGCGTCTGAGTACAAAGCAAAGTTAGGATCGTTTAGTTCTAAAGGATTTTTAACTTGTATAAACCCACGCATCATAGCTATTGGAGGAGGAGCTTCACCTTTCTTCAAAGGCTTTTTAAGCCTATTAGATATTTGCCGTGAAGTTAAACCTGAGTCTTCATCAAAAGCATCCTCGTCTCCTTGTCTCCTAAACAATGCCATACGTTCTGCTTGAGTCTGAGTTCCTACGTGCAGTCCTGTTTCGTTAGGCATACCCACAGCCTCTTCAAACTCATTGGAGAAACCACTAGCCACTGCTCTGTATTGCATTTGTTTTTCTTTAGAGGCGGCTATGAAAGCTTTTTTATTTGCTTCACGAATTTCAGGAGAAACCGTATAATCTATAGGCATTACTTTACCTGAAGGATCTGTAGGCAGTGCTTGCCTCGGCATCCTGCTAAAAATTTTACGAGCTAATGTCCGTTCTTCTGGTGTAAACTCTGCTATAAGTTTTGTTACTTCTTCAGTAGAAATAGTTCTACCAACAGTCTGAGCAACACCCTTGTAGTAATTATCAAACTTATATTCCCAATTAGTATTAATGTTTCTAGCACCAATAGTGTCTAGCTCGTAAGCTAAATGATAATCTATGTCTTGAGTATTGGCTCCTTCCATGTCGAACTGCTCGGATAGTTCCATGTCTCTATTGTAGTTTTTTATTTGATCTTTACTATAACCACGCGCCCTGCTAAAGTCATCGCCCATGCGTAAAGCACCCTGCTCGTCTATAAACTCGGGCATTTCTTTTCGCATATCAGACATACTTAGGTCATGCTTTTCGCCAATAGAGGATTTAACTTTTGCAAACAACATTTCCTTGAAGTCAGGATCATCTAGCTCTGCCGGTAAATCAGGATCTGGGCTGGCATAAGTTTCTTCAATATTTTTAGCTACCTTAACCGCGCCCTCAGTAGAAACTTTTACATTATTCTTCTTGGTTTCTCCCAGAATAGTTTGCGCCAACTCATTTACAAAGGGTGATAAAGCTTTGGTAGCTGCTCTAGTCAGCCCGCCTACTACGTATCGACTTCTTTCTTCACGATCTTCTTGATCAATAAAAGCATCCCCAGCTTGTGA
>Ga0228643_1000058_pt1 | contig 45935 bp, 50 predicted proteins | sample 55DmetaG_FD_190533 | JGI IMG/M metagenome (GOLD analysis project Ga0228643, IMG submission 190533) | Seawater microbial communities from Monterey Bay, California, United States - 55D | ecosystem: Environmental > Aquatic > Marine > Coastal | place: USA: California | collected 2016-11-08
TTAGAGTAATTTTACTTCCTTTTTGAATAAGCTTATATTCTTTACCACCAATGGTAATATCAGCTGATTCATATATAACATACTGTTGTAATGTCTCTGGATCAAAATCTTGTTTATCTAAACTGATTTGTTTTCTATTAGGTCCATAAATAATATAATAGTTAGGCTGAATTTCTAAAGTAACCTTATCTCCTTTTTTAAACTTAACACCAGAGTCACCTTTAATACCTCTTGCCATTTTGCCATCGAAATACTGATAACCTTCATTTAATATAGATTCTAGTAAATCTTTTCTACCTAATTGTTTATATACTTCTTTTCTGGTTTTCTCCATCTTTTCAGCATACTTAGGATCACTCTTTCTGTTAAAAACTATTTGCTGAGTTAAAGAACCGCTAATCTTTTTAACATCTTTATTTCTAGTTTTAATCAACCATGCGGCTAAATCCTTTATAGAAAGATCTTTAAATCTACCGTTTGCATCGGGTGCATCAGAGTCATGCCAATCAGGAGCTCCTGCTGGTTTCTTTTCATTTATGAACTGTTCAAATAATTTTAAGTACTTCAAAACAAATTTTATTTTGTTTATATATTTCTAAAGATTGCATCAGATATCCATTGATGTAAAAGATCATCATGAGACTGAGGCTTAAAATTAGAACCGCCTTTAAATACAACATCATTACTTTGTAGCATTTCATCTTCTAATTGTTTTAAACCATCTAATGCTTTACCATTAGGATCAATTAAAAACTCTGTCATATTTGGAAACGACTGAGGATTAAATGACTTTTGTAACATTTCACTTACTAAGTTAAAATGCCTTTCATATAAGTGTAATGAATGTGCGATATGGGTATAAGTACCTAATTCTAATTCTGGATAATATTTTCTTAAATGCTCTAACATTTGAATTTGTAGTAAACAAAAGAATGCAACATCAGTAGGTGTACCTAATACAAGATCGTTGGATCTCATATCTAATGTAAAGTTTAATTTATTATCTCTTATTTGAAATATACCGTTAAGAGTACATACAAAATCTTTATTACCGTTCCACTGATGTGTGGGTTTATTAAAATGTATAATTGCTTGTCTTGAGTCTTTATCTTGTATTAAAGAATCTAATGCCCATCGGTATTGATTTCTACCATCATCTAACTCTTCGGTAAATATAAGATTACCATAAGCAGAGTTAACTGAACCATCTTTATTTTTAATTTGATCCCAGAATTTTGCATAAGGTGTAATAAAGTCAGCATCTTTACGACCAGTAAAATACCATACTAACTCTGCTGCAATATATTTAAATTGACTACTCCTACGTGAATTCTCATATAGACAATATGTAGGATCTTCGATAACTAATGCAGCATCGGATATCTCATTAATTTTCATACCTCTCGGCGCTGAAGTATATTGAGGATTATGTATAATATCATTTAATGCTAATTCATACGCATCAGCAAATGTTTCTCCGTTATATGTTCTCATTTCTTTTTTAGTTTTTCTTTTACATTCTTATATGCTTGTTCTACTACATCCCCGTATTCTGCATATTTCCATTTCTTAGGATTTTCTGATCTTAGTCTTTTAGATTCTATAAAAACTAATTCTTTAATTCCTTCATAGTGGGCTTGGTAAAGTATATCTTCTGCTGACATTATTGAAATAAATTTAATTGTTTAGGCATGCCTGTTACTGAATTTTCATGCATTAGAAAATCAATTATAATATTTGAAACTTCATCGGCACTCATTGTACCAACGTTAAGCATTAATTTATTTTTAATTTTACTTAATCTATGAGCACGATTAAATCCATCGATTTCGGCTTTAACTTCTTCTTCATTTCCATAAAAAGATAAACCATCATCTCTCTTTAAAATTGTATGAGGATCATTAGTTAAGGTAATTAAGTATAATTCTTTTCTTAAATGATTAACATATTGCTTTTCAATGTCAAATACATAATCTCCTGAATATTCTCGGTAAAGAGGAGAATAAACAGTTTCACCTAAGTGTGATCTATTAAAAATAATATTGATATCACTGTCTTTAGAAAGGATCATGAGTTTAAACATATCATCATATAGCCTTTGTGAATATGAAATATGTTTTTCTTTATCTCCTTTAAAAGGCAAAGAAGAATAATGTAATTTTTGAAATACTAAATTACTTATCTTTTCAATAATAAGATTTTGTTGTGTGTCCTTACCTGTATTATCGGTACCTTCTATGATAATAAATTTACTCATTGTTTTATTTTTATATGGTTAAAAGTTAGAATTGTTTATCTCTAAATCAAAATCTGTAAAATTCTCAAAGTCTCTATTGTCTGCATCCATTCTACGGTCAATAGAATCCCCAGGCATTTCTCTAGCCTCTAATCTTTCTCTTCGGATCTTTTCATCAACATTCAAATATATGATGGTACATTCCTTTCTATCAACAGGATCGATGTGGCTTATACCTTTAGGAGTCATAATAAATAAGTTGCAGCTGGTAGTGAATTGTCTTTGGCTCGTACCATAATACCAACCGTTAAATTCTATCCACTCATACCAGTATCCTTCGTTGATTTTCTTTTTAAACATATCAATAGTTAGAAAGAAATAATCCTTACCATCAATTTCCCCTTCTCTAGGCGGTCGAGTAGTATACGAAATACCATATTGGAAACCTCGACCGCTAAGGGTCTTTCTCATGTGATCTTTTCCTGCAGCTGCCTTACCTACTAAAATAATTTTATTCATTTTTTATTTTTATAAATATTAATGTCAGGAATTATAGAGCCTATGGCTCCTATTAAAACTAGCACACCTAAGAAATGCCAAAAAGAACTAAATGTAAATTCTAAGAATTCCATCATGCTTTAATATCTTCCGTATCTTTCTCTATCTCAAAGGTAGCCTTAAGTCTTTCTAAACAGTCAGCTGCTTCTGCTAATGATCTAGTTTGTTCAACCATTTCATCAATGATTTGTGGATGCTCCCCAATTCCAACTGGGTTAGTTAAATAAACAGTTAATGTTGCTACTGCTTTTTGTCTCTGTGCCTCAAATTGAGCTTTAAGGGCTTCATAAAGTGCATTTGTGTTAATTGCCATAAATATTTATTAAAAGTTGTGTGTGATCGTAATTATTTTTTATTTGTTCGTTAAAGAATTTACCTTGAGATTCTGCTTTACATAGATTGTCATAAACATCAGGTTCTACATTATTGTATTCATAAAGTGCACCTGAATTAAATTCAATCTTTAAAGACTTGTTAGGGAAATTGTAAATAACTCTATTTATCATTGAAGAGTCTACTGAGGAGTTTTGTTCTATCATCATTTTTCTAATTTTATAATATTATAAAGATTTAATGCTTGTGTTATTGTTAGCTGTTTAGTTTGTGCAATCCATTTCCATGCTTTACCCTCATCATCAGTTTCGCACGCGGATACATGTGTTCCGTTTTTTGTTGTGAATTTAAATCTCGCCATAATACTGTTTATTTTTATATTGCTTTTTCTTAAAAGGTTTACTTTATTTTATAGCTTTCTTTAAAGTTTCTAAATCAGAAAGATACATATCTTTAGGATTAGTACCTTCTATGATTTTCTTTTCAGCTTTCTTATCAGCTTCTTGTTTTAATAACTCATCAAATCTTTCTTTCGTTAAAGAATAGATGGGCATATTTAAAAGATAGTTATATGAACCATCAACCTTATCGAACTTATTTGCTTCTAAATAAAGTATAATAGATTTCTTAGGTGCATTGTTTACGGTAAGTTTACCATCAATAATATCTTTTATGAACCTTGCCTTATTTGAAATAATAAGTAATTCTCTCACTAACTTTGCAATCAGATAAGCCTTTCTAGTATCATACCATTTTAATCTTACTTCTACAAAGTGATTAACTATTTCTTCAACTTTATTAAAAATTTTAAGTTTACCGTTTTCATCTATAGTTGTAAGGTTTTCGGTTTCTTGTGTATTAATTTTTAATAAAGCTTCTAATTTATTTCTGCTTACATAATCTTTAAGAATAGCTCTTTGGAACTTAAGTACATATTCTACTTGCCCTGATGAATTATCATCGTATCCTGATATGATTCTTTTTTCGGTTAAGTTATTTAAATGTTCTTCATATCTTTCATAAGTAAATCCTGGAGGTATTTCGGTTACTTTAACTGTTGTTGTGTTTAGGACCTCATATAAGCCACTTATCTTCCATGTTTTTGGATTAACTGTATCTCTAGTAAAAGTGCCGCTAAACTCCTTTAACCACGGTGCTAAGACTGGCATCTTTTTACCTTTAAGAACAGAGATACATGCATTAACCACATCTTTAGGATTTCTGTTTAAAATATTTGTAGCAAAACCTACAGCAATACCGGATGAACCATTTAAAATTACTGTTGGGATAATAGGTAAAAAGTATTCAGGTTCAATCTTTTCACCTTCTTCTATTTTATTTTCTAGTAATTCAAAATCTTTATAAAGTAATCTAAAATTAGGATGTAATTTTCCACTGATATAACGAGGAGCGCCGGCAGACGGAGATCTTAAAGAACCAAATTGACCTATACCATCTAAAAGAGGTAAAGAGTTTTTAAATCCTTGTGCCATACCTACCATAGAAGATTCCAAAGATGTATTACCGTGATGGTAATATGCCTCAGCTGCTACTCTACCTGCAAGTTGAAAAAGTTTCATAGGTTTTTCATTACCGCTTTTCCAAATTTTGTTTGCAATATAAACTACCTTTCTTTGTGTAGGCTTTAATCCATCTATGCAACTAGGTATAGCTCTATTCTCAACAACATACTTAGCATATTCAAGATACTCCTTATCAAAAAAATCTGTTACTGTTCTTTTACTCATATTTAAAATAATGATTTATCACTTGTCTTATAAATTAATTCTTCTCCTAGAATCTTTTTCTTTCTTGGCTCGGAATCTTTGGAGAACCATGTATCTAATGTATTATCAAAATCTTTGTCTTTAGTTAAAGTAAAGGTTTTAGGATTACTAATAATTTCTTGGTACTCTTCATTCTCCAAGGCAGCAAGACCTTTCTTATATTCAATCGACCATGATGATAATGATCTTTGTTTAGATTCCCATTCTTTATAATCATCATCGGAATAAAAACTTAATATCTCTTTACCTTTCTTAGCAACCATAAGAGGAGTTTCTACCTTTAAGACTCTACCTTGTTCAAATAATTCTGGCCAATATTTACCTAAGAAATTAATTAACAAAGCAGAAATAGAATTACCATCTACATCAGCATCAGTATACAATAATATTTTACCGTATCTTAAATCTTTAGGTTCATGACCTATCTTTAAACCTAGCGCAGCCATAAGAGATTGTACTTCTTTGTTTTGTACAACCTTAGAAGGAATAGATTCTCTTACATTTACAAATTTACCCCTAAGTGGAAATGCACCTTGCATATTAGGATTTCTATATTGCCTAAATGCAGATGATGCAGAATCACCTTCAAAGATTGCAAGAGTACAGTTGCTTCTATCACCTCTCTTTTTTGCATCAATTAATTTTACAACCTTTTTCTTATCTAAACCTTTATTTAATTTTCTAAGTTTAGATCTTTCATCAGCGGCTTGCTTCTGTTTAATCCAATCTAATACTGATTGAATTATTTCTGAATTTAAAACTTGCTTTAATGTCTTATCAGAAAGTACATGAATACTACCGAAGTCTTTAGGTTCAGTAATAAGCTTCTCTTTTGTTTGAGATGAAAATGCTGGGTTAATAATTGTACTGTTAATAAAAAGGTATAAGTGATTTTTTAATTCTGATGGCTTTACATCAACTCTATGCTTTCTTTTAATTTTATCTCTAAGGAATTGTGTAATTTGCCAAGTAATGTTATCTACGTGTTTACCGCCATCTTTTGTTTCAACAGAATTTACAAATGAGATTGCTTTAAATCCTGAAGTAGAATGACCTATACCTATTTGCCAATTTTCTGATTGCTCATAAAATACTGGAGTGGTATATAATTCAGAGTATTCTTTAAAAGATTTAAAAGTAATAGGATCTCCGTTTAACCAGATTTTTAATTTAGGATTACATGCAGCGATATCATAAAGTCTTTTTTCAATCATTTGAATTGAAGCCTTATCAATCTTACTCATACCAAATCTTTTAAAATCTGCAATGTATGAAATTTCAGTAAATCCTTTCTTTTGTGGTTTTATGGCAGGTTTAGTTTTCTTTGCCATATTATTTGAAAAGGTTTGTGTAAATCTTTTCTTCTTATCACAGGTATCAATTGTAAATTCTTTACTGAATATATTTGTTAATGTACTACCTACACCGTTAGTTCCTACAACAGTTCTTTCTTCAGTATCATCAAAATTACTACCTGTCTTTAGGTTACTGAAAATCATTTCAGGTACCCACTCATTATACTCTTTATGAATTTCTACAGGAATGCCACCATTATCCCATATTGATATCTTATTAGTTTTAATATCAATGTTAACTTTTACTTGATTAAGCTTAACATTTCTTTTATGTTCATCAACTGAATTTGATACGATCTCATCAAAGAGTTTTAAGAAGCCTGGGTTGTAAGTAATTTCCTTAGGAATTAATTTCCAGCTTCTTCTATCTAAAAGATAAACTTCTTCTGTGTGCGGCTTAACAGAACCAATGTACATACCCGGTCTAAGTAATACATGTTCCGTGTCTGTAAGTTTCTGATATTTTTTTTCAATGCTTACTGCCATTCTTTAATTTTATTTTTATATTGAAAAATATTAAAAGGTTTAATTACCTACCAAATTCACTCCTTAAAATTGACTTGAGATATTGGCGGTAAATATCTATAAGTGCCGACCCTTTAGTTTTGTTTACCCATTTGTTATGATAAAGATTAATAAGCCTTTTGAGTGCCGGATAATGTATACTTTTATTATCTTTATGAGTTATAACTTTTTCTACCCATTTCATCTCATCTCTTCTTTCTTCTAACATTGATTGTTTTAACTTTTGATTGTTATCCATCCAAGCCCATTCTTTGCTGCTATTAATCATATTTTATATTTTTACTAATCCCACCATGATTGTATATTTCTTTCTATCATTTTATGTAATGCCTTTCTTGCTCTTTCTTGATTAAGATGTGCAATGTTCATCGCGATGGTTCTTTTATCTGCAAACGTTCTACCTTCCCATAATTTAAAAGGACCTTCTCCGTCTAATACTCTTTTATAGATTAGTGGGTATTTTTTAAAGAACTCATCATATGTTTCTGATATGTAATCTGTTTCCATAGTAGAATAACCTTCATCATCTTCACATTGTACAAAGTAATTTTCAACAACTTCATAATCAAAATATTCCATTGCATATTCTTCATCACCTACAAGTTTCATTAACTTTAATGTGGTTCTGATTCTTTTAGCATTATCACCAGAGGACAGTGTATGTGCTTTATCTGATTCTAAGAAATCTGCAATCCTGCCTAACTGATGCGCGAATAATTCAGTAGCATATCTATAGTCAAAATCATAACCTTTCCAAATAATTGGTAAGTAATCTAAGACTCTTTTAACTTGTCTATATTTTCTTTTAAACCAATAGATCATTCTTCTTTTCCTTTATGTTTTTTCTTTCTTCTATATTTCTTTTTGTTTCTTATAGGGGTTGGTACACGAAGAGCATCAAACCATTCTTGTAGAGTTAACTTAACTTCTTTTAGTTTTTTGCCTTCGTTATTCCTTTTCATAATTTATTTAATCCACTCTTCAAACCCATGAGTATAGGCATCTATTGGATCCATCTCTGGGGATTCATCTAATAGGTTTTCTGCATGGTTCTTTACCTCGGCTCTTAACCCATAAGCAGATGCTTCTGTTAGAATTTCTTCAATGTGTTCTTCTTCCGTTATCATACGGTATGGTGTCTGTTCTTTCATATTATTTATGTAATGTTACAAATTGTCCGAAGTGTTTATCGAAAACTTCTAACAGGTTATCGTAATCTCCATTCATCATCTCTGCTGTAAGTTCTCCTCTTTCATCCGGTTGGTAATGAAGTTGCTTTGCTAATTTTTGAGCCAAACCGATTAATGAAAATGCATTACCGTCCGGTCCGCTTAAGTCTACATGGATCATTTCAGATCCAGGCATTGGTTTTGTTGTTATTGCCATTATCTACTTTTTAAAGATTCAATTTTTTCTGTCCCAGAATTAATCATTCTAAATACTTGGTTCCACTTGCCTTCATCAGCAATCCATTCAATGTCATGTGGTTTATGTTTCATTTGCCAATTAGATAAAGCAAATCCGCCACCGGACATTTTAAAATCACCTTCTGGATTTTTCTTAAATTTAAGGTAATGTATATTGTCACACATACAGCTTACCGTTTTAATGATTACCTCTCTTGCGTCTTTCTTTACTGTTAGCCTTGGAGGATTTTGTAGTAGTTCTTGATATTTAGACATATTCCGTGTTATTTAATTATATTATAAATATAATCAAAATAGTTGGGAATTGAAAATAAAATGAGATCTTTTTTCTAAAAGTTATTAACAATTTACAAAACAGGGTTTTCTGCTCTCATTTTCTCTAGGAGTTTTCTAGATATAATTTTTACCTCTTTTGAGAATTCACCCTTATCAATAATCCATTGAATATACCTTGCATCCGTTTCATAAACTTCTTTAAACGGCTTACCTTTATTTTTACCAAAGTTAAATACAATTTCTCGTTTACCATTTATTTCAGCAAATTTATATTTACCGCTTAAGTCAACTTGATCTTTTCGTGATTCATTTACAACATCATCAATTTCTTTTGCTGTTGTTGGCATATCATAAAGTTCTTTTTGCTTTTGGAATATTTCCATAGTTGCACGAATATCAATATCAGCTCTATGAGCTCCTTCTAAATCTTTTCCTGTATATTTTTTATATGCAGTACTTAAATCTCTACGTTCATATTTTGAGTAAATTAAAAAAGGATCTACTACAGCTCTTTGGCGATGTGAGAATGCAATACCGCTTCTCATGAATTCCTCTACGAGCATTGGTACATCAAAGTAAAGAGCATTATATCCACCTAAGTCACTATCATCAATAAAGTCTAAAACTTCTTTTGCTATTAAATCAAATTGTGGTGCATCTTTTAACTGTTCTGGTGATATACCATGCTTGTCCTGAGCTTCTTCCCTCATAACTGCATCTGGGCCGGGATTAACTAATGACTGAAAAGAATCTATTTCATTTCCTTCAGAATCAGTTTTAATCATTGCGATCTCGATAATTCTATCGCTACTTGTGTTTACTCCTGTGGTTTCTAAGTCAAACCAAACTATGTTTTTTACATTTGTCATAACTATACTTTTCTGTTAACTCTCTGTTAAATTTTATATAGCTAAAATGTAATTTAGTTTTAAGATTTTTAGAAATTATTGTGGGGCATCAAATGTAATCATTTGAATCTGTGAAGGTAATCTACTCATTGTAGAATTAAGTCGTGAAAGAGTGCTATTAAGTTTTACCATTGCAGCATTATTATTACTCTTACCAGTTGATCCAGCAGCCGGAGCACCACCTTCAGTAGTTACAGCCTCACCGCCTCCACTATTTTCTGATAGTAAATCTCGGATATCCTCTACTGCTCTTGCTAAGTTATTATATGCTCTTCTATTTTCACCAAGTTCACCGGCACCATTAAATAATCCGGCCATTGCTTCAGCCTTGAAAGGATCGACAGAATTAATAGCTGCAGCAATTTTTTCTAAATCTGTACCTGCTTTAGCTAAACTACCATCATCTGCAGCATCCGCTAAATCAGTAATCCACCCAGAGAAATGATTCATTGCAGGTCTCATCATTGCAATGTCTATATAATTCTTTGTAAACGCATCAGCAATACTATTAAATAATGTACCTATACCTTTTGCTACCTTAGCAGGGTTCTTAACGCCGGCAAATGTAGCTACACCTTTAGCAATACCTGATAGTTCCTTACCTGCGCCTTTTACTGCTTTAATTCCTTTTTCTACATTATTCTCATCCCATGAAATTAAACCAAACATTGCAGAGTCAGTTGTTTCATTTGAACCAATTGCAGCAAACGCATCACCAACAAAGGTTAAAGTATTTTTAACTGCAGTAGCCAATTCTCCCTTTGGTTTAAAATCAACTTTATCTTTTACCATCTTTTGGAAAGTTTCTAATCCGCTAGCAATACCTTCCAAATCTTTACCTACACCCTTTACAGCCGAAACACCTTTTTCTACATTATTTTCATTCCATGTAATTAGACCAAATAATGCACTATCCTCAGTTTCCTCACCTGCGACTGCAGCAAATGCATCGCTTATAAATGTTATTGAACCTACAACTGCTTTGGCTAAATCACCTTCTGGACCAAAATCAATATTATCTTTTGTAAATCCAATAAATTTAAGTAAACCATCAGCAATTGAATCTAAATCTTTACCAACTCCTCTAACCGAATCAACACCTTCCGCTACTTTATTCTTTTTAACACCAAATAAGGAATTAAAGAATCCACCTGCCTCAACATTACCTTCATCAGCAACGGCAGCAAAAGCAGTACGAATAAATCCTATAGTATTTACAATTGCATAACCTAGGGTACCTTCTTCATAATTTCCATCACCATCAGGTTCTCCAAACTTAATACCTTTTTCTATCATTGTTTGGAATTTCATTACACTATTGGCAATATCATCTAAGTTTTTACCAACTCCTCTAACTGAATCAATACCTTCTGCTACTTTATTCTTTTTAATTCCAAATAGAGTATTAAAGAATCCACCTGCCTGAACATTACCTTCTCCAGCAACTGCGGCAAACGCCGTTCTAATAAATCCTACAGTATTTGTAATTGCATAACCTAAAGTGCCTTCTTCATAATTTCCATCATTATCAGGTTCTCCAAACTGAGCACCTTTTTCTTGTAGTTTCATAAAGGAGTGAAGACCTTTTGTAATTTCAGTAAGTGCATCACCTGATCTCATTACTGATTTAACTCCTCTTTCGGTTGCATTAGGGCTAAATGTAGATCCAAATACTAAACCAAATAAACCGCCTGGGTTTGATGGTTCTCCACCAGCTTGAGCGAAGGCAGCACTAACAGAACCTAACGCAACAGCAAGATCTTCTGAATCTTCCTGTGTAAAGTCAATTTCTTTAAACGCATTTAAACCTTTCGATAATTCTTGTAACGCCTTTCCTGCACCTATATACATTGCAGCGGCTCCACCTCCGGCAATACTCTGTCCTATTCTACTAAATACATTACCAACATTCTTTAAGAATCCTGCTTCAGGTTCTACACCTGAGAATGCAGCAGCCACTGCACCTAATGTAAAAGATAAGTTTTCAGCATCGGTTTTGGTAAAGTCTACCTTTTTCATCATCTGTAAACCTGGCGCCAATTCTTGTAATGCTAAACCTGCGGCAGCATACATAAGAGGACCTAATAAAGCAGTACCGCCAGTGGCAGCAACCGCCAATCCTGCTAATGCCATAATTCCACCAACAGCAACTAATATTGCAGCCTGTACCCCTACATCGCCTATACCTAATCCTCTTGTAGATTTTTCAAATGGAGTATAACCCATACTGAATACCCATAATGCTAATCCGTTTGTTACCAGAGCCAAAGCACCCATTAAAATATTCTTCATTCCAAATTTACCAACTAATGCAGCGGCACCACCTACTGCTAGTATTACAGCACCTTGTATAAGAACATCCCCAATTTCCATTCCTTTCGTAGCCATTGAAAAGATTGCTAAACCTAAAGCAAAAGGTATTAATGCTAAACCTACAAGGAATAACCCACGTGCACCTCTTCTGATTCTTTTAGACATTCTCTTACCGCCTAATATAGCAACAGCACCAGGTATTAATAATAATGAACCAATCATACCACCAATAACAGCCGGCTTCATTATTATAAACATTGTAGTTAAAGCAAATAAAGCTAGTCCGATTGCAAAAGATTTTATAGCATCACCTACTCTATCCAAGGCTTTTGCACCTCTTCTAATCCGCTGAGACATTTTCTTACCGCCTAATAAAGCAACAGCACCACCAACAACTGTCATTGATAGTATTAAGAATGGTATTGCTATCATACCAGGTATAAGTAAAATTGCAGATAAGGCTAATGCTTTAGCAAATTTCATTATAGAATCTCCCATTAAACCTAATGCCTTAGCACCCTTTTTCATTTTCTTAGGTTGAGTTTTTGCTAGAGATTTACTTAATTTTGTTATATACTTTGTAAATTTATTAACAGCCGACATAGGTACAAACATCCAAAGCATCATTGCTTTACCTGACACCATAGCAGCTCCTGATACAACCGCGACAGCCTCTGCTCCTGCTTTTACCTTTTTAGGTTTGACATTTTCAAATGCACTAAGTGTATCTACTACAAATAAATTAAATTTTTTCAATACCTTTGGCGGAACAAAAATCCACCGCATCATTGCTTTAGCTGTTAGTAGCGCACCCATACCTAAATCCTTTAGACGAGATCCTACATTGCTCTTCTTCATCTTTTCAGGCTTTTCTTTTACCTTTGGGGTTGGGCCTTTAGTAGCGGCTATTGCCGATTGAGTATTTTTTGCAATTTGATCTAATTTCTTACAACTCTGTCGTGCTAAGATATATTGTCTTAATGCTCCGCCTAACCAACTATCAGTATTGTCGGCAGTACGGTAGATTGCTCTTGTTTGTGATAATAATTGTGTGGAGATACGACTTAATTCCTTAAGCTGCTTTTCATTCAGGGCAGCTATCAGGGAGGTATTTTCACTGATATTTTTATCTATATCAAGAACCTCACTTAAAACATCATTTGCCTTTTTAGTATTCTTTTTACTGTCTTCGGCTTGCTTTGGATTAAATCCTTCAGTTAAAATTTCAAGCTGCTTTTCATTTAAAGAAGCTATTTGTTTGGCAATAGAATTAGAAATTTCTTTTGCATTAAGCCCATTAGTTAAAACATCGCACAGTTTTTCAAAATACTTATCAGACATATTAGAACCCTTATTTGAATCCATGCCTTGAACTAAAAATTCTTCAATTCTTTTAACAGTTTCAGAAGTTTCATTAGCATAAGCCTCTATTTTAGATAGAGGACTCATTAAATCTTTAAGAGTTACAGTTGCCATTCAATATATTTATTTAAAACTTCGGCATGCTTATCTTAGGCATAGATGGTGCTTTAAAAGAACTCATCTGTTTGTTCATAGACTTAGACATGCTGTCCGTATTATATTTATCCGAATAAGATTGAGTATTCTGTTTTTCCTCGTCATTACGATCCTTAAGAATCTCATTAAACATTTCTAAAGTATATTCATACTCATAGAAAGGAAGCAAATCCAGCTCTGATGGCTGGAGATGCAACTTTTCTAATAATAATACTCGTACTTTATAAAAGTTCAGAAGAGATATCTTGAATAATAAAGAGAGCTTTGATCCCGCCGGGAAACGTGAGCGGAACTGTGACCTCCTCACCACAGCTTTCACATGGATAGTTAAACTCAGGCTTAACTCCAATTTTTGCTTTTTCTACTAATCTATAAACAATTGAAAATTTACTAGCATCCCACCCTTGGAAACTTGTAATTGCAGAAAATATTTCTTTATCATTAAATCCTCGCCATTCTCTTTGAATATAAGGCAAAATACTTAATGAGGATTTATCCCAAGGTAAATTTCCTTCTTCTCTTTTTCGTATCCAATCAGTAATGGCTCTCATTACTCCAATAGTCGGTGGGGCAATAATTAATTCACCATGACTCTTTGTTGGGACAGTAAAACATTTATTTTCATAATCATAATATTTTTCTATTAATTCATCCTGTTCATTAAATTGAAGATTGTTAGTTTTAAGTTCAACTGATTCTTGTGATTTACAAGTTCCTGTTTTACATTTCTTTCTACCAACAGGCATCATCAGTTTATTTTCACCCTCCTTAAAAGTTAACTCTCTAATAGATAGGATTAGATATATTCTATCCTCTTCTAAAACATCTCTATAAGATCCCCTTTGGTTACCATACATAATTTTTGTACAGTTCACTAGAAGTGAGTTTAGCTTTTCATCTACATCTAAAATGTTTTCTTCATCTACTGTTGAGAATTCTCTAATTTCACCAACCCTTGCAGATCTAATATGAATTTCAAAATCTTCTCTGTAAAACTGTCCACCTGAAGGAAAGTTTGCTAAATCTAATTTAATATAACCAGTTAATGATTGTATTCTTTGTATTTCTGGATCATCTATTGATGTTACACCAGAACCTCTACTAGTATCTACAGTTCCTAACTGTGTTATCTTGCCATCTTGGTTAGTTTTTACTTCGGCATTAGTATCTACTATACCTTCTGCTGCTTCAAACTCTTTTTTAATATTGTCTTCGTGACTGCTCATAATTATTTAATTTTTATTAATTGTTTTTCTGGTGATGTTTCCTCTACTATGTGTTCTACTATTAACTGTCTTACGTACTTAGACACAGGTAGTGGTTTTGTTTTGTTTTCCATTGATTTTTCGATAATAATTGCATTTAAATTATCCTCATCTTCTGGTGTTAAGAGAACTTGTAGTTTTTTAGTAAGTCTCTTTTTTTGTGGAATTAATTCTTGTACGCTTTCATTATATCCATATTTAGGATTATCAGCTTTATAATTTTTTATCCAAAATTCTAGCCTTTCCATTATATGGCTTAATGATTCTTCAGATTCAAATTCTTCAAGAACAGTTTTTTGAAAAGACTTTGTTCCAAAATCTTTAACGGCTCTTTTGATATATTTACCTGCCCCTAAGTTATTAGGATTATCATTAACTGAATAACCTACATAAACCTTTCCATCAGTTTCATTTACTACTTTAAAGATTGTCATATGTTTAGATTATATAATTTATAATATATATCAAAGTACAAACAAAAAAACTGGCCCTAAAGCCAGTTTTTCTAAAATATTTAAAAAGCTATTATGCAGCTCCAACATTTTCTTCAACCCAGTGATCACAACGATAAGTCATTGTTAAATCAACTGCGTCTGGAGTTTCATAGCTTAATTCATCTACAAAATCAGGTTGACCTGTAGGGAATACATCTTTACAAGTAATCTTTCTAAAGATATCACCTGCTCTGTTATATTGTACAATGATCATACTTCCAACATAGTCTTTCTTTAATCCCATTTCACCAGTTAATGGATCATAGATTATTTTGTACCAATTACGGAATGTATTGTAAATGTAGTTTTCATTAGCTTCGTTTAAGTTAAGACTAAAGTTAACAGTCAGATCCATAAATGTTTGACCTGGCATACTTGCAAATGAACGGTCAGCAAATTTATATTTCTGTCCTATTGCATCTACAGCAGGGTTTAAGTTATTTAAACCTCCGATAGTTTTAACTTGCTCCAAGATTAAACCCGTATCATCTCCTAGTGGTGAAAATACAGTCACCTCGAATAGGTTAGGCTGAATAGGTTCGTACCTTTGGCTACTGGCCCTTGATTGGGTATAATGTGGTAGTGGCATAGTTTATTTTATTTTTTTTATATATTCTTATTTAGTTTCCTCTTATTGGAAGTTTCCTGATGCAATTGCACCTGTCTTAAGAATTGTAGTTCTCTGTACGAGAATTTCCATTCCTCTTACTGGTTCAATATAAGTATCTAGGATACCGACATTTTGATCAATAACTTCTGGAGTATTATTAGTTTCATCCATCACGTTTTTGTAATCGTAAACACCATCATCGTTTTGAACAGTTGCTAAGAAATTATCAGCAAGTGTTTTAATCTCCAATCTTGTTTGCGCCGTATTAAATTCGAATAGATAGTTTTTCAGAATTGCTTCAATACCATCTTGGATGTAAATTACAACCTCTCTACAGTTAATAGAACTTAATGCAGATTTTGTAGTCTGCTGTGCAGTTTTATTTGCAAAGATTGTTGGTCCAGTTCCACTTTGGAATACAATCGGATTTAATCCAAATGGTTCTAAGTATTCTCTGTCCTCTTTTCCAAGATTAACTTCTAATCCTACAACTCCTGCTCCACCTACAACACCTCTACGAACTCCGGCAACTAATGACCATGGTAAAGCGTTTTCATATTTTGCAATAAAGTTATTTGAAACGTATGCAGCTGGTACAACATTTATATTTCTACCTAAATCCCTAACAGTAATGAAAGGATAATAGAATGCTCCCCAACTCGCACCTTGGGTTTGAGATGGTAATGAGTATCTAACAGTAGGATTTAATGCAAGATCACCACCAGTAGAAATAAATCTAGATGATAAACTTCCAGTAAGATCTTTAAATGATGGATCAAGATTACGTTTAAAATCTTTAGCCGATGGAGCATTTAATATTGCGAATGCATTCTTTCTAGTAGAAGCTAACACTGTGTATATCGCTTTAGATCCACTTTCAATACCGTTTCCGAATGTATCTACAATATATCTAAAGTTAATTACATCTCTATCAGTTAATGCTTTAAATAAATTAGTTCCATTTAAAGTACCGTTTAAGATTTCAACTTGTCTATCATTAGTTCCGTTAGGTACATGTCTTGTGCTATCTAATTTAAAACCATCTAAGGTAAATACGTTTAGATAATCAATCCATCTATCAATTGGAAAATATAATTCAACCTTTGTTACTCCGCCAGCGGCATAAGTATCTATTTCACTTTGGCAAGTTACTAACAGTGCAGTTTCCCCAACAGGGATAGTGCTAAATTCAGCGTTAGTTAATCCACCTTGAACAGCATTTATTCTTGTTAACCTTGAATGTGGTATATCAATAGTTCCTTCAAAATGTACTAAGTAATTTCCTACTGTAACTGTGGATGCATCAGGATCATTAGATGATATTAATACTTGGTTAGGCTTTAAACCTGTTTCAGTTAATGAATCAGATATAATATCTATAGATCTGTTCATTGCACCTTTAAGTGTTTGTATTCCAAATACACCGAATGGATATGCAACAGGAACAGAATTTAAAAACTGTCCATCAACTCCACCTAAATTAAATTGTCCATGTGGTGTAACATTATTAAAATCATCTTCCTCATAAGGTGTTACGGCAACGGATGGTAAATAATAATTTGGATCCGAAATAGGAATTGTTGTTGCTGCAGTTGTTGGATTAGCAGTATGAATAGCAGGATAATTAACAGCATTAAATACTAAGTAAGATGTATACTGAGTTGTTATACCTCCTAGAGTTATTTCATATACTGCTTCATCACCATCAGTAAGAGTACCATTTGTGAATTGGCTATATAATATAGAACCATATCCACCTATGATATTTGAACTTGCATTATCATTATCTGGTACTTGGTCAGTAACAAATCCAAAATCACCTTCATTGATGTATTTGTATACTGCTCCTGGTCCACTTGCAAAATCAGCAGAAGTAATTCCACCGGCTGCCGATAATGTAACTGTTACAGTTCCACCTACAACTTGAGCAGAAATAACCGGAACAAACGCAGTCCCTGTTGCAGTTAGTATATAAGTACCTACTGCTGTTGAACTATTTGCCGTCATTGCAGCAAATGCGTCATATAAAGCATCACCTTCAGCACCCTGTACTTGTATTTGTACATCACCAGAAGTTATCTCAGTAACAGATAGTAATTCAGTTGTTTGAGTAACTTCAGTTGCTGCAGTTCCAGTTCCATTATAACTTACATCTGAAACGATTGATCCACTATATGATAAGAATCTAACATCATCTTGTATTGAAGTAGCCTGAGTGTATTCAATATTGTGACCGATTAAATCAATACCACCTTGAACACCGTCAAGTAATGTATCACCGTCAAATAAATCTTCATTCACAGCTACAAATAATCCAGTTGATGCAGTGTCAGCATTTATAACTTTTTCTACGAAAAGGTTATTACCTAATAAATCTGTAAAGTTAGGAAGTAAAGATGCAGTATAAGTTGCAATAAGGTTAACTTCACTTTCATTAAAAAATTCAGCAAGTTTTGTATCAGTAGAATCTGAATCAAATAACCTTCTCTTTAAACCTTGAACTTTATCAAAGTATGTTTGGTAAATTGGATCTGCTACGAACCTTTCATAAGGTGTAGGAGAACCAAAGTCTCCACCAAAGTTTCCATCTATTACAAAGACATCAACTAAGAAGTCAGATACTAAACTATCTTTATCTAAATAACCAGGTACATTTGCAGCACCATACCATTCTTCAGCAGTTACATTAAATCCTGTTGAATTTGCATTGGATGCTTTTCTTACAATAACTGAAATAGGATTTTGTCCTAAATTTGTAAAATCTAATAAATCATTAGTTGTTCCTGAATTAAAGGCCAGTTTATCTGCCCCTACATTATCCAAGAATGAATCAGTATCAGGATAAAAGAATTTATCTCTGTTATACATTAATTGGTATTCGGCCATTGCACCTTCATTATCCTGAACCTCAGGAGTTGATGCTGTACCAAATTTAATATACTCTACCTTATCGGCAGCAGTTAAGTTTAATAGATTAAGTGCAAGAATCGGTCCTCTTTCCAATGCTGCTAAACAGCTTCTGTGGAAATATGAGTCCTTTCTTTCTAGGTTTCTGTCAATGTCACCGTAAACTTGTTTAAAGAATGCAGTGTCAGGTACAAATACCGGAGTATTGAAAGGTCCCGTTTTGGAGAAACCAACAATTAATCTAGTTTGATTAGCAGGAATACTAACTACTTGTGATTTGTCAAATTCAAATCTGTAGGTTCCTGAAGCTTTAATCGAAGCTATTTTCGGATCTAGTGCCATCTTATATTATTTTTTTTTATTTGCTTTTTTTATATATCCACTAACCTATAACTTTTTATACCAGGTCGTAGATATCAAAATTCAATTGCCCACCTTTAGCATCCTGTTCTAAGATGCCATCAATTTTATCCTGAACACTTTGCTCAGCAACATCATGTATCTCTTCAGCAAAGTCTGAAAAATCCAAAGTAAAAAAGAATTCAGAACTATTTATACATGTCATTATTAAATCATCATGACCTAATTGACCGGCATATGTACCATTCGGTAATTTTCCAAATGTTGCTGCTTCATAAACAGTTTGCTTATCTTTTATTACAATTTTATTTTGGGTAATATATTTTTTAAAGTTCTGGCAGAAAATAGGTTTGTTATCCTTTTTAACCTTTAGCCCAAATTGTTTTGTTTTTGCATCTATTCGATGTTTAAATTTAACAACCGATTCTTCATCAAAATCATTTCTTTGTGGAAATACAGTTTCCAGCCTTTTTATTAGCTCACCACCAAATAAATTCCATTCTATAATTAATTTTACGTTTTCAGAGTAAAAAACATCATATGCTAAAATATAAAGAGATTTTGCAAATTCTTCGATAGTATGCTCGTTACTTCTAAATCTTCCTATTTGTCTAATTCTATAAAAATCAATAAAGCTACCTGGTGATGTTACTTTTTTCCAATCGGCTTCATCCATGAGCTCTATCTTAAAGATATTTATAATAGAATAATCACCACCAGTACCTTCGGCAATATCTACAGAAAAACACCAGTAATTATCATCCTCTTCAGCATCATCCAAATTAAATTCAGGATCCCATAATAAACCAGCATAATCTACCTGTTCATCTTCAAATGCAATCATCTCTCTATGTACAAAATCTATTTGGTTGGTTGTTAATTTTTTAAGGCTATCAGCTCCTAATAGTAATGATGATCCTGCTATAAACTGATTTCCATATTGTCTATTGAATGCCTCATCGCTTCCTAAGTTAGCAACTTCTTGCTTCATCCATGCATCATCTCTTCCAGGTACATCCCACCAATCAACTCTAAATGGTGTATATTCACTTAACCCTTTATCAGCAGCAGTATATATGTCATAGAATTTATTAAAACCATTTGGCGTACTTGTTATAATAACTTTAGAGTTTGAAGATGCAGATACAGTAGGATAAACATTTTCATAAAAGGTATCAACAAAGTTTGCAGGTATATGCGCAAACTCATCCATAAATAATAAATGAATAGTAAAACCAATTGCTGCTTTCTTTGTAGTAGTCTGACCAATTATTCTACAGCCATTATCAAACTTAGAATTAAATACATCCCATTTAAGAGTTCCTGGTTTTAAAAAGAAAGGTAAATGTTCTAATATAGTTTTACCCTTATCAATGATTTCTCTTGTAGTTGCCCCTTTATTTGAAAGTATTAAAGAATTCTTATCAAAATTAAATAATGAATACCAAGCAATAAAAATAGATGAACAAATAGTTTTACCTACTTGCCTACTTGCTAAACATACATTAAACCTTTCGGCTTGGAATTGCCTTAACATCTCTTCTTGGTAAGGTCTTAAATTAATTGTCTGTAAACCATGATCGGTCATTACAGTACAATATGTATTTGCAAAGTATACAATATCTTTTGCACACTTCTTAATTTCTTTTATTTCCTCAGATGTATAATTAAATACAATATTACCTTTTCTTAAATTAGGATTACCTTCATAGAATGGAGTAGATGCAGGTTTATAACCTTCTTCTATCGCAAACATTAATTGCTCTACGCTTTCACTTGACCATGAAAATGCTTGCTTAGCCTTACCAACGTTAAAATCAAATCCTGCACTAGGTGCTTGTGGTTTCTGTGCCATTTTCTTCTATTACGGCAAGAACATGATTTATATGAAGGATTTCAAACTTATCTCCATCAAATGTATACTCAGTACCCTTACCTATTGTTTTTACTATTTTATCACCTTTCTTTACTTCAAGGTCATCGGCTGCTTCAATTACTAAAGCTATCCTATTATATTTTTCATCAGGGAGTATTAAGCCACTATCAGTTTTTCTCTCTGGGTTTATTACTTCTTGTGTGAGAATATAACTATTCTTCATTTTCATCGCTATCGACATCTTGTATATCTTCTTCGTTAATTGTTTCTTGTAATGCTCTCATTAAATCTTTAGTACCTCTTGACTTAACTCCGCTTTGTTTTTTATTATTACTACTATCTGAATTACCATGATAAACATCAATATCTCTAGAAGTCTTTTTGGCATTTTCTTCAATAGCAACCATGTACATAGTTTGACTTTTAATAATGTCTAATAAAGTTCTTTGTAAATCACTAAGTACTTCAAACATTCTTGGGGATACATCACCTTCATTAATAATATCCATTAATTGAGATATTGCAATTTCACTGTTCTCCATTTGTCTAATAAGCATACCTAATGCATACTCATCTAAATTAGATTTTGCTTGAATATATTCATGCTCTGCAATGATTTCTTCGCTTAAATAAAACTTAAGTAAACTAGACATTACTTTTTTAGCCTTTCCTTTAGCCTTTGTTAAAGCAACTGCTTGTGTACTTTCAATCTTTACTCTTGACAATTCTGGAGTTTCATCTAAACCAGGTACTTCATCTGGTAAATCATTGAGTAAATCTCCGATACTATCTCTAAATTTATCTTTTGAGTTATCTTCCATTAATAAGTTATTTGTAATATATATTCCAGGTTATCTGGCATCCGTTACATCTTGTAGCATTAATTCTGGTGATGCATTATCTAGCAATAAAGTTAAATGTGTATCTTTAACTACATACTGACTAAGTACTAATGACTGTAATTCTTCTTCTATAGGTTTTTTCCAAATTCTTATATTTGTTATATCCATAGAGCACCCTAACAGTTTCCATTCAAGATCATTAGCTACATCAACTGGTGTGTAAGTTTTTGTTTCGTTAAATTGCAAATCTAATTCTGCTGTAAATTCAGGATTAGGTTGAGATGCATCTTCTAATGTATTATAAACAAATAAACCTAATTGCCTAGCGGTTGCATTTAAATTAACTACAAATGCATACCATTTATTATTTAGAAATGGAGAAACTAATTTCCATTTATAATAAGTGTTATTAATTTTCATAATAAACCAATTATGAAGATAGGTAAATGATACATCCTGTGTAGGAGGTAATAAATTGTTTTCATATACTATAAAATTATTACTCTCTTCCTTGTTAAAACTAGGTGAGCCTGTGACAAGTATATCATCTACATAAGTTTCATCAATAATAATAGAATCCCCTACAATTTCAATAATCTTTGCAATTCCATTATATGATTGTGTTCCTCTAATACTAATCCAGTCACCGACCGATACTGCATTACCAAATGTTGGTAAACCACCAGTATTAAATTGTACATTTCCATTTTTATTAACTATAGAAAGTATAAGTACATTAGTTTGTTTTGTGTTTTTAAATTTAGGTCTTGCCCAAAACGTAAATGCTCTATCTTCTTCTTTACCCCAACCTTCGTTGTATCTATACTTTATTGCTTGATTACCAATTCCTACTGTTGATAATTCATAGTGATATTTAGAAATAATAGTCCAATGATTGTAAACATTTTCTTCTTTTATAATTAGCCTTTTATTTAAAGACCTTCTAATATAATCATTACTTAATGTTCCTATTGTATTGTATTGATTATTTTTTCTAACATCTCTGAATTCATTTTCTCTCTCTACTCTAAACTTATCTTCTACATCAGATATTAAAGCTTGTGTATTAACATCAGCCTGTATTCCTGCTGTAGTATTCTCATACCCAACAGCCGTCCTTTGTTGATATGGAACAAGGCTTACTCTCCAATAAGATCCACTATATAAAAAATCATCAGCCTCTGCAATTGCATCAACTTCATACATTCTATTCATATAATCTTTAAAATATAAATAGTCACGCATCTCTGGTTTTGAACCTAGTCCAAAGATTGCCTCAAATGCAGATTTAACAATATGTATTTCAAACTGAACAGGAAAATCCATCATCATTGGATTAAATTGAATTTCCCTTGTTGGTAATTCGTTATCAGGAATTAGTATTTTTACTTCACCTTCCTTAATAACATCAAATAATGAATATTCTTTAAGGATAACATCTCTACTTCTTTGGTCAGCTTTAGTTTTAAAATAATCAACACAAAAACCAAACATATTAGAAGTAATGGCAGAAAGCTGATTATACATTGATGAAGCTCTAGATAAATCATAAGGATTCCATGTATCACCACAACAATCAACTACGAGATTAGGTACACCTATACAACCTTCAGCTCCACACTCTACTTGAGGTATTCTACAAATCACGCCACCATCAGTTACTAATTCTAATGCAATAGATTCAAATTCCATTATACCATCACCAACCTGTTCATAGCGGTATTGAATCCAAAAAGGTTTTGCTGGATTTAATAACAAAGCTTCTAAATTTGCATTAGTAAGATCAATATAATCAGAATATGTTACACCATCTGTTCCCCATCTAAATTGTTTTTTATAATAGGTACCTGTACTTTCACCTTTTGTAACATCAGTATACCCTAATACTTCTACTACGTCTTTATAAGGTTCTTGTAAGCTAATTAATATAGCATCACCATTAGCATCCGTTTTTGTTCCGTTAACTGCCATCGATTAAGAATTTATTTGTTCGTATGAACCTTTTGAATTACCTTCCTTTTTAAAAGTTTCTCCAATTATATAAGAACCTACAAAAGGTGTTAATGCAGCAAAGTATGCAGCCGCACCCATAAGGTCAGCGTTCTTAACGATTACCCATACTCCTATGATAGTCCATAAAGCAATCGTAATATACATTAGATTTTCTCTTTTGCTATTTTTACCTTTCATGAAAATTGAACTATCGTCACTAGGTCTCATGCTTTCGCCAAATATGTATGAAGCAACAAAACCAGTCAAAGAAATAAAATATCCAGCTAGTTGAGTAAAGTCAGTATTAAAGTATGTAGCAGTAATACCTACAGCTACCCATAAAAATACTACTAAGTAAGTAACACATTCACGTTTTGATTCACAGCATCGTTTAAGAAAAGATTTCATATACAAACATTATTTGTTTATATATTCAGCTACTAATATGGAGTATAGTCTGTCTTTACAACTAAGACAGGATCGTCTTCTTCTAGCTTTGGATCAATCCTATCCAAAAAACCGAAGGTACTTAGTTTTCCTTCAATATCCATTGAAGTTAAAATATCAATAATAGCAGTAGCCTTCATATAAAAATAAGGCTTTCTTTCAAGATATCTATTTTTAAGAATTTTAAAATCTATTAGAGTTTTATTAAAAATATCAAGTTCTTCACGAGACATTAGTTTTGTAAGGTCAAACATCCCTTCTAAGATACTAAAATGAAAACTTACTATTTGTTTACCTGCATCGGTTCTGACTAGCCTGGAATATTTTTTATCATCACTTATAGAAAAAGTTATAAATTCAATATTAGTAAGTCTATTAAATATTGACCATATAAAATAAACAGAGTTTGGTTTTATATTAGGATTAAAGCCAGATTCAGTAGACTTTTGTATTTGAGATCTTACTCTTTTACTAGTTTTTATTGCATTTATAAACGATGCAGCATTAATTGTAAATTCTCCATCTACATTAGAAAGATTTTTACATTCTCTTTTTACTCTGGTAATAATAATACTATCAAAGTAATCATATTTAAAAAGAGTAAATTTAATATGCGTAGGTATCCCTAATTCAAACTGTTCATCAATTAACATCATTACCCATTTGTTTTTCTAACTTATCAATGGATGTCTGAATTAATTGTGGGTTAAGTTTGATTGCTTCCCTATATTCTCTTTCTCCTATTTCATTAAATTTCATATACATCTCTTTTGCTCTAGGATTAGGATTCCATTCTTTAGCTTTTTGTTTTGGTGACTTTTTTACTTTAGTGTAAATAAATCCAGGTACTCTATTAAATTTAGATGAAACTAATCGCCATGCTTCAGCTTGGCCAACTGGATCGATTTTTAATGTATTAAATAAATTTGCCTGAATAGGGAATTTAATACTCATAAACCTGTTAGTCATAAATGAATTTTTAGATTTATCATAATTAGATACCTTATCCCAATTAACATCTTTACCAAAAAGTACTTTTATATAGTCAAATAATTTCATTGTGTTATTTTATATTTATATGAAGAAAAAGCAAAAGGTTTAAAAAATCTTATCTTGTTTTTTACCACCTTTTATAAAAGACATATCGTCGGAATCATTATCATCATCTTTAAAGAATGAAGCTTTAAATGAACTATCAGTCTCTTTTGCATATTCAGTATTCTCCAAAATAGATTTCATTGTAGAAATAGTTTTTAGTTGTAAGCCTTTTAAATTCATTTTAGATTCAACTGATTTAAACATTTCGTCTAGGATACCTTCTGGTATAGATTCAGCAGCAAGAACCATAAGATTGACATTAGATTTAAGATTAGAAATAATCTGTTCTCTGCTCATATGTTTTGCATTCATAACTCTTACAGTCATATTTGCAAGGTCAGTAATATACTCATCATTATAAAGATACATATGAGATAAGTGACCATGTTTTTCTTTGAACTCAGCAATGATAGCGGTTGCCTTGTTTTCACTAATACCGTATCTCCTATTACCTTTTTTATAATAGTAGGCAGGTGGTACATTATCACCAGCATCCCCGGTAAGTACCTTACGGAAACGGAAGTCTTCAGGATCAACTTCTATAATAGAAACCTTTTTCTTTGCGACTAATGCCTTAAGTAATTTTTTAGCCTGATTCTCTGGTGATACAGAAGTTTTTAGTACATCAAATATGTCATCAGATTGTTCTTCTTCAGTTTGAGAATCCATCCATTCAGAAAAACCTTGGTAAGTATATAATTTTTTATGAGCTGGTGAAAATAGAATAGTATGAGTATGATTACTTTTACTCTTATCTACTAATTGAACTAAATCTCTATCTCCAGTAAACATAATAACTGATTTGTCATTTGCGAGACATTCAGTATTCCATGCATACATTAAATCATCACCTTCAGCACCGTCAATTTTAGAAACAATAACACCTTGCTTAGATAAGATAGAAATAAAGTCGGCTGTTGCCTTTGAAAAGTTCTCCCAGTTAAGAGAATCATTTTGTTTACGATTACCTTTATATTCTGCCTCTGGGTAAAAGTCCTTTCTCCATGATCTTGAATCTACTGTCCAAACAACCTTATCAATAAGACCTTCAAATAACCTGATCTGATATGCAAAGTCAGTTGCCAATTTTTTAACAAAGGCCTGTACATCTTCTTCTGTTCCTAATAGACCTGCCTTTTTTGATCTTTGTGGAATTACGTATAATGTTCTAAATAGAAAATAGTTTCCATCTATGACAAATGTATGTCTTCCTGTTTTTTTCATAATGTGTTATTTAATATAATTATAACAAGTATTAAAGAACTTTGAAAGTTTTATGTAAGATATATTCTTCTACTTGGTTTGTACTCATCCCATCCTGGATAAGTGTATGATATTTATGCACAGCAGCTCCTAGCTCCATATAATTAGGAAATGCCTTAATTAATTTTTTTAAAAATTCTTCTCTCATTTTTCGTATATTTTAAATTTTGATAAATCAGGATAAGGTAACGACAAATCCTCTTGGTGCTTTTTAGTACCGTCCTGGTTATAAAATTGGTTCATTAGCAATAATCCTCTTGCTGCTAATTCTGGCATCATATAAAAATTCCATCCAATCATATCAAAATTATCATCATGATAAGAACACTCTCTTCGGCCTGAATATCTTGCTCTCTTAAACCAATGGTATGCCGCTAAGCTATCAGTTAGTATAGCACCGCCTTTAGATAATTTAAAATGTTTATAAGGGCCAGTAAATGATATACACATATGTGTACCGGGTTTATACATATCAGCTGTAAATGTTAATGCTGAATCCCAAACATTGGATCCTTTTAATTGATATGCACCAGTTAATTTACCTTTAAAAACTTGTGAGTGTTTTTTATCCCATCCTACCTTTAAACCTGCATGAATTATTTCACAAGGCACTGATGGGTAAGTTCTATTAGGTATCGTAATAGTATCAGTATCTATACTTTTATTAACATGCTTCTCATAATATAAAGCAAGGAATAAACCGTTACTCATATTATCTAATGTTACTGCATATTTAGAACCAGTGTATTGTGCCAACTGCTCTTCAAATTCTTCTGTATTTTTGTATACTCCGTATGCCATTATGCTCCGTTTACTATTGTTTGCAGTTCATAAATACAAGCAAGCATTGATACTGCAGGATCAATTACTTGTTGTCTTTGTGCTTGGTATTTTGCAACCGTTACAATTATCTGTGGAATAAACTGTGTATATGATTGTCTGTCTTGTTTAATAAAATCTATAAACTCAGCACCTAATGAAGATAGAACATCATCAGTTCTATTTGCATAATTAGATAACATATACTGATAATTTTTTACAGGATCTTCCCCATCAATAACAAGATCATAAATATCTTTATATACTGAACTAAATTGTTTAATGTTTTCAACTGTTATAGTTTCTACACCCTGTGATTTAAATCCTTGTAATTGATTTAACATATTTCTTAAATCAGGAAACTTTCTTTTTACTAATTCAACAGCTGCATGTTTATCAATCCCAATACCTTCTTCTTTACAGATTTGTAGAATCCTCATAATGTAACTTTTCATTATTTCAGTTTCTTCTTCTTTAGAAAAATCAAAATCAATCATTTCAAATCTTGACTGAATTGGATCAGGTACTTTATTAATATAATTACATGTTGCAACGAATCTTGCATTTACAGCAAACTGATCCATTGTGGCTCTTAGTGCCTTAAAGAATTGATCAGATACACCATCAATCTCATCAAGTATAATTACCTTCATTTTTCCTGGTTCATCCATTATAGAACGGTTAGCGCAAAAATCAGTAATTCTATTTCGTACAACATCCACTGATGTATCTGTTGATGCATTAATATAAAGATAAGGGTGCTTAAAATGTTTTACTAGAGCCTTGGCAGCAGAAGTTTTACCTGTACCTGGACTACCATGTAATAACAGATGTTGATAAACTCCTTTACTTAATTTTTCACCTACTCTTTTAGGCGTAATTAAATCGTCTAATGATTGTGGTCTATACTTTTCAGTTAAAAGTATGTTTTGAATGTTCTTCATAAATTAATGTTAGATTTATTTTTATATGGATAAAAATACATTTGTTTAAGGTAAATAAATAAAAAAATTACTATGAGGAGATCACGGAAATTAAGAAAGGTTGTTAAAGTTACTGTACCTAGAGAAGTGTCTAAAAATATAAAAAGTAACATAAATAGAGGTAATTCTAATCAATCAAAGATTTCTAAAGTAACAGTCCCTGTAAAGGTAAATAGTGAAAAAAGAAAATGGAATAATATTCCACTATCAAATGCTAAATACTCTAATGTACCAAAGATATGGGCAAATGAAACTGTTTATTTAATTGGAGGTGGGCCTTCTCTTAAAAACTTCAATTGGAACTTGCTTAACGGTAAAAAAACCATAGCTATAAATAAATCAATAAAATTTTATCCTAATGCAGATGTTGTATATTGGACAGATGGAAGATTTCACGATTGGTTTAAAGATGAGATAAGTAAATTTAAAGGTTTAAAATATACCATAACACCGAGGAGGGATTTTAAGGATGATATTAATTTACTTAAGAGAGGGGTTAAGTTTGGTTTAGAAACAGCAACAAATGCTTTAGCTCATGGTAATAATAGTGGATATGCAGCAATAAACTTAGCTATACATCTAGGTGCCAAAAAGATTATTCTTTTAGGTTATGATATGTCAAATAATGGTAAAGAAAGCCATTTTCATGATGGCTATAAAGTTAATGCAACTAGCGAGAAAATTTACACCACTCATTTTTTACCAGGGTTTAGTGTACTAAAAGAATCTATTAAAGGAATGAACATTAAAATTTTTAATGCATCCCCAACATCAAGACTTAATACATTTCCTATAATAACAATAGAGGAAGCATTATCCCTTAGATGATCTACGAACATAAGTCATGAATTCCCTTTGTTCTCCTTTTAATAATGATTTACAGTGTTGAGTAAAGTTGATTGACGAATCTATTATTCTTTGATCAACTCTTTTATTTGATGAGTTATGAGACTCTGAGCACTTATTACATACAAAGTTTTCAACCTTTCTGGAATCCATCCTTGATTTAATCTCAGTTTTGCAAATACCACAATTCCAATCTACTAAATCCGAGTCTTTTTCTAATTCTTTAATATTTGTAAAGGTTTCTCTAAAAGGATTCCAAAGTATACGGTTAGGATTTTTTTCATGTTCATTCATATCCTCAACCTTAAATATAATCTCAAATGCATCTACATCAGAATCTAACCATTTCATATGATTATTTTCTAATAAAAGTTTTTGCTTCAAAGGAGGCAGATTCTCCAATAGAATTCCATGCCTCCTTTTATACCATCCAAAATTAATTTTTCTTACACGATACATAGTGTCTATTTAACAGTTGCAACATTCACAGCTACATGATGTTCCACAGTTACATACTTTACAATCACATTTCATATTAATAATTATTTTTGCATATTTTGTGTTAACCTTCTAAACTTTTCAGAAATAGATTCTTCTAATGGATTAAAAGATTCTGGTACTAATGCAGCTAGTTTCTTTTTAGCATCAGCTTCCTTTTTCTTAAGTTCAGCAATATCTTCTTTACTATCTTCAATTGCCTTTTGTAGCTTTTGAACCTTTTCTTCAGAACCTCTACCAGTCTTTAAATCTCTTTTAGCCTGTTCTAAATCTTTGGTAGCTTTATTCATTGTAGTTCTTTCAGCTTCTATGTTATCATTAAAGCTTTTAATATCAGCTTCTAATTTTGCACCTGGATCATTTTTACCAGTCTCAGTCTCTGTTTCAGTCTCTGTCTCTGTTTCAGTTTCAGCATTCGGATCAATAGCCTTTATCTTTTTCGTAATCTCCCCGATGTCATTTCCTAAACTTTTGAGCAATTCATCGTTGCCATCTAGCTTAGCTTTTTTCTGTTGGGCTTGTTTAAATTTAATTTCTGCTTGTAGTTTGGCCTTTTCATCTTCGCCGTCTTTTACTTTATCATACGCAGCTTTAGCTTTAGTAATCTCACCTTCAACAGCTTCTTTAGCCTTATCAGCTTTTTCTTTATCTAACTTTGCCTTTTCTGCAGCTGCAGCCTTTTCCTTTTCACCTGGCAATTCAACTTCTTTTTTATCACCAGTAGATTCATAATCTTTTAAAGCCTGTTGTGCATCAGCAGCTTTACCTGCTAATTCTTTAATTCTAATCTTAAGTTGTTTTGATTCTTCGCCATCTGCTGCCTTCAGCGCAGTTTCTGCTGCCGCTAGGTTTGATTTTGTAGTTGCAATAGTTACCACCTTTTTAAGAGCGTCAGATGTAGCCAAGTCTTTCATTCTTTGACTAACTGCAGATGCTTTATCTTTTAGTGCTTGATTCTTAGCTTTATTTGCAGCATCTAAAACCTCCTTTTGCTTAGGATCTATTTTACCTGCAGACTTTTCTTTCTTTTTAGCATGATCAACATTGTTTAAAGCTATTTGAACTTTAGTCTGTTGATACTTCTTGGCATTATTTTTAATCTTTGTATATTTAACAGGATTACTTGCAATACCTTTAATATCGGTAATACCTTCGTCTACACCTTTATTAGACTCTGTTATAAATTGATTGTATGATTTTAATCTTTTCATATCTAGTTATTGATTTTTTTATATATTAAGGTTATTAAAACAAAAAAAGGTCCGCCGTTAAGCGAACCTTTTTAAAAGTAATATATCTAACTAGGATTAGATGATTGATACACCAGTACCAAAGTTGAATCCTAATGTGTAATACATTGTTTCTGGGTGGAATCCAGCGTCTACTAAAGCGAATCTAGATTTAACCGCGATTTTAGGAGCCATAGTTCCTTCTGCGATTGTCTCAACAGATTCAGCCATTAAGTAAGGCATGAATACTAATCCAGGAGAATTACCATCACCTTTTCTACCTACAGCAACTCTATAGTCAGTCCAAGCCATGTTTGGATCAACATAAATAGTTACACCAGCCAAAGCACCGATTGGATATAAAGATCCACCAGCTTGGTTGATTGTATTTGATAGTGGGTAAGGTACGAATCCTGCAACATCCTGAAGTGCCGTAGCAATTTCTCCAGAACATACTGCGAAGCTAGCAGGTCCTCTTCTTCCTCTTGTTGCGATTAGGTTAGAAGCAGCAAGAATCTTAGTATACAACCTACGTTGTAATGATCCTTGTGTTTCACCACCTGCACCAACTAATGTATCAGCAACAGTTACAGCAATGTTAGCGTTACTACCATTTCCAGCTCCTAAAGAGATTGAAGTTGTAGCAGCACCTGATGCCACGAATGAAGCAGATAATACTAATCCATCAACAGCACTTACATTACCTGCATTAGTAGCTCCATTTCTGAAGATTCTATCCAAGATGTATTTGTTAATAGATTGAGTTAATTCATTTACCAATACAGCTTCTACTTGAGCAACTGCGTCGATTCCGAATTGTTTTAAATCCTGAACTTGTTCTCTAGTCACGGCAGCAGCAACTTGGAAAGTTTTAGCAGCAACAGACTTATTGAATAAGCTTAGTCCCATAATGTTATCTGGAGTAGACTCACCTTCACCTCTTTGGTAAGGATCGTTACCAGCAATTGATTCCGTTAATGGAGACGGAGCAGGGTTATTAGCTTCAAACGCATTACCAGAGAAACCAGTAATATGATCTTCTAAAGCTTTAACATATTCAGCACCATCAGCAAACGTACCGATTGAAGTAGCTACTGGATCATCAGAATATAAATCTGTTGGAGTTAGACCACCTACGATAGCTTGATAAATTGCTTCATAACCTTCTTGACCTTGTGCAAAAGCAGCAGTAGTATCTGTACCTCTACCTCTTACACGGAAGATTGGGAAACCATCGATTCTTGATTTACCTACAAAAGTTAATTCGTAAGCAGCGTTAGTACCAGTACCAACATAGTATTTAGTATCTACAGCAAGTACAATACCAGATGCTAATGTAGCGTCTACTTTGATTAACAAAGGAGCAGAGTCAGTTACTTTTCCACCAGCATCGCTAGTTCTACCTCCACCGTATACAAAGTCTAGGTAAGTTAATACTCCCATAGGGCCTTGCATTGGTACAACTGGTACTAAGTCTAAACCTACAGTCTGAGCAGCAACCTGCATAGCAAGTGGCAACAAAGAAAAAGGTCTGTCTCCAGAACCGTTAGTCATTCCGTTGTTGAAGTTGTTCATTGTAGTAGGATCGCTTGGAAAAGCAGTTGCTCCCATACCTTGAACATTCATGTTAGGGTTTAAGTGTACAGTATTATATACACTTTCATTAAGGTTGTGGTAGTGACAGTACTTTGACATCCAAGATAACTTAGACTTTTCAGTAATACCAGTACTTTCCTCAATGATAGGGGCCCAGGTCTTTTGAACCTCAGCCTCGTTGATTAATTGATTTGCGTACATTTTAAAAATTTATTTTTCGCATTTTTGGAATTTTTCAATTCCGGTTATTTAATCGCCTAGGTTCTTTTCTTCTTAACCATTCGATTAATATCTTTTAGATTAGATTATCTACCTAATCTGAATTTCATTTTGTTTACTAAGTCATTTCTAAATGATTCATTTATTAATGGCTCTTCTGTATTTGCAGCTTCAGCCGCAGTTTTACTTTCATTAATAGATTCTGTAACAATTTGAGTATCCCTTAGGTCTCTTGTTGCCCAGAAATTATTAATTCCATATTGATTGCTAACTGGGTGAAACCTTGATTCAGAAACTATTTGGCTTTTTCTTGCCTCAGAAAGGTTATTCCATTTTTCTTTGAATTTTTCTGGCATATCAGAAACAACATCTAATTCTCTTTTCTTTTCAATAAAATTAGATTCCCAAATATTTTCAGCTTGTATAGTTGACATAATTGGTTTAGAATTCATTGATTCTACAATCATAGCTTGCTTCTCTGTAGATAAAGAATTAAATTCATTCTTTTTAGATTCTCCTAAGAAATTCATAAAGTGCATTTCAGATACATTCTTAACTTCAGCAGCTGCAATTAACTTTTCTAATTTTTCTTCAATAGAATTTTTATAATCTACAGTCTCATGAGTTTTACCACATGATTCACACATTTCTTTTAGTTTGCCTTTATCAGCATCTGGATACTTTTCACATACCTGTTCATAAGTCATGCCTTCGTCCATGCATTTTGAAACTTCTTCCATAGTTGGCATAGCACCTTCATTAGCATAACCTTCATTTATTGAAGCAGCATTAGGGATGTTTACATTTTCTGCAATGTATTCAGAATATTTAATACTCTTATCTACATTTTCGCCAAGATACTCAGAATAAGCAATATTCTGATCAACTTTTTCTGCTACATACTCTGCATAATCAATACTCTTCTCTACATTTTCAGCAACATAGTTAGAATATTGAATTCCTTTGTCAGCCATTTCAGCAACATGCTCAGAATATTGAATACTACCATCAAGCTCTTCAGCTAAATAACTAGCATAATCTTTAATTGAATTTACATTCTCTGCTAAGTAGTCAGAGTAAGAAATATTTTTGTCTAAGTTTTCTGATAAGTATTCAGCATAATCAGTAACCTGATTTACCTTCTCTGCAATATGCTCGGTGTACTTAATAAGTTTTTCCATTACCTCATCATTGTTAGAATTAGTAGATTCCTTAACATTACTTAGAACTCCAGATACATATTCAGTATACTTTTGAAAATCTTCGACGGATACATAGTTTTTATTTTCCATTGTTAGATCTTTTTTATTGTTGTTATTATTTTCAGTTTCTTCCATTTCGTAAATTAATATACCATCTTCATTACTTAGGCCAAAAGATTCATTTACTCTTGATAGTTCAGCATTCTCAAAACCAGGATCTGCAACTAAATCATAAGTAAAAAACTTTTTAATTTTAACTTTACCATTTTCATCTACTGTACCAGCAGCTCTACTTGAAATATGTAAAGGGATACCATCTTTGATAAGAGCTTGTGCTTCTTTACCTTTAGAAGTATTTAGTAATCTTATTTTACCAATAACTTGCTTTTTAGCTTTATCATAATCCAATGATTCTACAACATGAGAGACATTAGCTAAACTAACATCAAAATCTTTAGGGTGGTCTAATTCACCTAAAAGCTTATTAGTCTTAACCTTCTCTTGCAATTCGTTAATGTGAGGCATTACTTCTTTTTCCTCATAAATTCGGTTATTCTTGTTCTTGACATCAAACTCGGTAAATACACCTTCTAATACAACCGAACCGTCTTCACCAGTGGTTATATCTAAATTTGATTTTTGTCTTTCAAGAATTAATAATTTTTTTCCTGACATTTTCTAGTAGTTATTTGATTTATATATTACAATCTCTGTAAAGTTTTTATTAGAGGTCTGCTAATGGATCCTCATCAGCTGCACCTTCTTTCTTCTCTGGTTTAAAATCTGCTTTATCAGCACCTAAAAGGATCTTTTCAATATCGGCTTCAGAGTAATTTTCCTTCTCTAAATCAGCTCTTTCTTTTGCTCTGGCATTAGCCTTCAGATCCTCACGAGTAAAGCCACCGTACCTCTTAACCAAGAATCCTAAATCGAAGTATGGAATTTCCTCCATTTCTGCTGTCATCGTACTTAACTGAGTTTTTAAGTTACCAATAAAATCAACTCGTTTTGTTTGTAATTCCATCTCTTTCATTTCTTCAAAGACATTATCTTTAACAAAATTAAGTCCTAATCCTGATTTAAATGCAACGTCATTTTTCAATTCAGGATGGTTAAGGCACATTTGAAGATACATAGGTTTAACTAATATTTCCTGAAATATAGATCTTAAACGATCAACAAACTTTGAAAATTTAATTTCATCCCTTAGCATTCCGCTGGCATCCATATCATAAGTATTACCGCCTTCCTTATCAAATCTTGAGAAAGGAATTTTAGAAGCCATTTTTAACCTATCAGCAAAATACTTTAAAGATTCGGTATCACCTAAATCAGGTCCATCGCCACCAATTGTACTAATCTCTGGCGCCTCTCCATCTTTTGATGGTAACCAGTATTCTTTATTAAATGGCATCATTGGTTTTCCGTTAGTTACAATTTCACCGCTTTCTTGGTTAAAATCAACAACCTCTCTATAAGAATTCATTAACTGTGCAAGTGATTGTTTTGCTCTAGTTTTAGATTTACCACCAACGGGTATAATAAATTGAGTTTTAAATGAAGCATTAGAAACAGCCCAGATAATTCTAGTTGTTTCCATAATTCTTAAAAGGTTAAAAGATCTTATTAATCTTTCAACATAGGATATTCTCATTGGAGAATTAACTTGAGAATAAGAAAGGTATATAATCTGTGAATCCCATAACTTTCTCTCTTTAGCACCCTGTCCTTTATATTGTACCCACTGTTTCTTTCCAGTGTCAGTATCAATACCAGGCATTAATGATATAGGGTCTAATTCTTTAAATCCTATAATCTCTGTCTGTTTATCATTATACACTATCTCAAAGGCAAGGAATCCATCAACTAACCATTTTCTAAAGTAATTCCATGGCTGAACTGAATCATTAAATCCAAAGTAATTATAAAGGTTATTATATACATCACCAATCTCATCTTCAATGGAACTTGCAATATGACCATGAAAATGGGCATATGCCATAAAGTTAGATTCATCAAATACAATAGCCTCATCTGTAATAACATCTAAGATATCTTCTATCTCATCTTGTACTGCATACTCTCTAAGTTGATCTCTCTTTCTTTCATAGTCCTTATCAAAGATAGAAATATTTTTCTTCATTGTAGTATCAGTCAATGATAATGCAGCAAATGCGCTATACATATCATCGCTATCTGAACCCATTGGATTAAACGTGTAACCCATCTGATTTTCAGTAAACCCAACAGCTCGTGAATTACGAATAATCATATCATCGTAAGCCATGCCTAAATTAGAAAGATCCTTTAAAATCTTTCTTACTGGATTACCTGTACTTAAGGGTCCTCTTCTATCAGTAAAACCTGCCATATTGTTTTATCTTTTATTGTTTATATATTCTTGTAATATAATGCTTGTGCCTCATTAATATTTCCGCCAAAAAAATGATTCTGATTATTGACGGCGCCAATGTACCAATCTTCATATCCTAACATTCTCGGTTTTCTTATTCTGTCTAATCTATATTGCCTAATAGCATAAGTAATATTATATTTTCTACCTAATGATTTTTTTAAATTATCATAAGTAAATTGTTCTAATCTCGCTTGATTAGCAGGATCACTTGGTGCTTTATTTATTGAGGTAGATATTACATTTTTAAATGATCTGAATACTTCAGATAAAAAAGGTAATCTAGCATCATAAGGAATGTAATGTAGATTTAAACCTAGTTGATGATTATTATCACTTTTACCTAAACCTAATACTAAAGGGTAAGTATCATAAAAAGTTTCATCTGGTGTAAAATATTCAAAGGAATACATTTTACCGTTATCCAATGTTCCTTTTGCTATACTACCAATAGTCTTAAGGTCTTTATCTGATTGTTTAGATGCGCCGGTTCTACCTTTATAATCTGCAAGGTAAATATCTAAGTCTTCTTGGAAGGATCCTACTAATGCCATTAGAATAATTTAGAGTCTTCTGTTAAAAGCATTACTTTAAAATTTCTTAGTTTAGCCATTTTATTTAATGCTTCAGTTTTACAAAGGTTTCTAACATATGTTTCATATCCATGCTGAAAGTTTTTTAATGCCTTTGCGGTTTTTCTTTTAGGTGCTTTCGGTTTTTGTAATTGAGCCTTTGGTTTTATCTCTACAACAAATTCTTCCATTATTCCACCTTTATCCATTTTCATATAAAAGTCTGGATAATAGTTATGGAACTTTTTGTCTAGCATATTAAAGTATTTTACAGAGAAAGGTTCAGATGCCCATTTTATTACTTCTTCATTATGATCACACCAGTGGCAAAACTTTCTTTCCCAACTACTTCTATATATAATTGGATGCTCCCCAATATACTTTCGTGGATTAATAGGATTATAATACCCTTGCTTAAATCCAGACTTAGAAGTAGGTTTTACCTTTTTAATGCTCATTTAAAATTATATTGTATAAATACCATCGCTATCAGCGCTACCGTTAATTGAAACAGTCCCTGCATATTTTCTAGGATGTAGTTTATTCCAACCTTTTGCAAATCCTCTTTTACATATTTCAGTAAAATAAGCAAATGCGTTAGTAGATTTTTCTGGGTTAAAATTTCTCCAATATTTAAACAAATCCATATAAGCAGATGCTATACAATCTTGTCTATCATCAGGGTTTGCATATGATAATTTTCTAGAACATTTATCTGCTAATAGCATTAAGAATTCTAATGCCTTTGGTGTAAGCTCATCTTGTTCCTTAGATAAAATTATTTGTTCAAGAAGATCTCTATTATTTAGGTAATTTCTTTTTCTTGCCATTTTGTAAACGTTTTGTTTATTATTATATACAAAAAAAGCCGATAGTTTATTTTACTACCGGCTCTTCAGTTTATTTGGATTAATTAAATCTTAACACTTAATTGACTCTTAGGGCAGATTGTAGTTTTTCCAGATTTAGGATCAATACATTCTAATGAATCATTATCACCTAATGAAGTATAATCTTCAGCACTTACCATAACTTCTTGACCTTTTTTAAGACCATTTCCGTTCTTGTTAACCTCAGCTTCTACAAAACCGTCGTCTAAATACTCTTTACGACTTTTTTTTTCTGTTATTGATTTACTATAAGTTTCCTGTAAAGATTTTTCAAATTTAGAAATTTCTTCTTCTAATAAATTCATAGCCTCAGTAAGTTCTTCAGTTTCACCAAGCTTACTAATAGCATCTTTTACTTTAGATTTCTTTTCTTCTAAAAAGGTAATCTTATCTGAAATATCAGCTCTTGATTTTTCAATCTTAGCAGCCTCATCATTTTCAGCAATTAATTCTTCAGAAAGAATTGGTGAAGCATCATAGTTAATAAATTCTTTAACCAACTTAACCGTTTCAGTTGCAGATGATACTAATACCATTTCGTTTAGATGCATTGCAGAATTAACTTTATTTACATAGACTCCTTCTTGTACAGCAATCATGGTTAAAAATAAATTTTCAAATTCAGTTGATGTAATATTTGTAAAGTTATCCATTTCAGCAAGAAGATCAGCAGATTCAAAGAATTTACATACATTATCTATTTTCCACTGATTTCTATAACCGAAAAAGTTAAGAGCCATTAAAGATTCTTTTAATTCAATTATACTAGCATTTGATAAATCAGTCTTTCCTAATTTAATTGTTCCTTCAGCTAAGTTATATTCTAATGTTCTATCATTACCTTCACCGAAAGTAACTAAAGTTCCATCCATATTTTTAAACATTCCTAAACCTTCTAATACATCGAAGAATCTTGAATCTTTAACTTCAGTTTCAGTAATTGTTTTTCCATCAAAGTTATAATTCTTTCCATGTAAGTGGAATGTTAATCCGTTTTCTGATTCTAAAACTGGTGAAAGGATAGTAGAAATTGTACCGCCTCCATTTGAAGTAGCCTTATCATCTTCTGCTTTCATTTCATTTAAAATACTTTTACAGTCTAATGACCATGGATTCTTTGCAGCAACTGCAGAAAATTTAGATTTAATAGAATCAGAAGATTCCGTTAATAAACTTTCTAGATCATTTACTAAACCTTCAAACATTTTACCTTTTTGGGTTTGTGTACGTGATACAGCTTCAGCTATTCTAAAAGACCATTTAGTATCGTTATAAGCACCTACTATATAAGATCTTAATTCTTTAATTGGATTAATCCAATCTGAAGATGCCAAATCTCGATGAAGGTTTTTAGCAATGTTAAATTTTAATAATGGATTAACACTGTTTTCTATTTCTTCACTGATAACTTCAGTTTCTTCGTTTTTGAATCTCATTGGGAATGCCTTAAGAGATTCTTCTAAAATGTTGAGGGCATTATTAGCTGTATAAGAAACTCTGGAGTTATCCGAATTCATTACCTTTAAAGCTTCAATGCTCTTCATAACATTTTCGTGCAGTTCAGCAATTGTAAATTTCATTTCGTTATGATTTTTTTGTTTATTATTATTTTCTGTAATTTCTGTTTGATTTCCTTTGAAGGCATTAATAGCACTCATTGCTAATTGCTGAGGTGTACCCATTCCAACTAGTACTGATAATACTTGTTCTTCTGTCATAGGTCCACTTTCAACAACTTTACCATTTTTGCCATCTAGCTTTGTTTTACCGCTTTGGTTAAACAAAACACCAACAATGTCAATTAATTGCTGTGGTGGTGCATTAAGGTAAGGTGCATCAGTTTGAACACCATATTGACGGTCAATTGAACCATCAGTGTAAACTTGAGTTTGGCCTTCTTTAATAACTTTTTCCATATTATAGAATTTGATTTGTTTTATATATTCTAAGAACTTAGAGTTAATTATTCCTCGTCCTTTTTAGCATTTCTGTAATTTTTACTATCCTGTGATTCTTCTGGTGGTGGAGCTGAACTAATTGCACTTTCGCCAAAAGGCCCTCCTACTTCTTTATCGGTTGTAGAATTAAATCCACCATTACTCCAAATACTTGTATTTCCTGGTGCCATTCTTATATCAGTAAGACTTTGAGAAATACCTTGTAATACTCCACCAAATTGAATTCCTAGATTACCATTACTGTCTGATCTTAATTGACCAACACCGTTTGCATTAGGATTATTTGCGATTGATTCTTTAGTTATTAGGTCAATCTCAGGTAATAAAATACCACTTTCAAATACTGGCATAAATGATTTTAACTCCATGTCAAAAGTAACTTGGAATTCTTTTTTATCATTCAATCCCCATTCAAATAATCTTTCCTGTGAAAACTCTTCAGGAACTGACATTGAAGCGTTTACTCTAAACATACCTAAATCACAATTAAATAAGGTACCTTTATATAATTTACTCATAACAGATTCAGTAACCTTTAACATTTCTAAATTATTAGAACAAATTATAGTTACACCGAATCCTATAGTTATTGGTAAAAAATTAGTCATTAAAGAAAATGTCTTTAATACACCTTCATATTCTCTAACAAACTCAGCTCTTGTAAATTTATTAGTTTGCTCATCAGAATTAATTGACATTGAATTCATCTGAATAATACCACGAGGAACTACCTCATAATCACCAACAGCCTTACCTGCCTTTTCGGCATCAAACATAAAGTTATCTAAAAGAAACCTTTCATTACCTGATACTGAATAGAAAAAAGGTACTTCTATTTTCTTTAAAGTGTCTTCATCTACCTGATTGTAGTAATAAACTTTTTTACTAAGCTCTGCTAACATACCTACTACTAAGTACCTTAGGATAGTATTATCTTTATTAAATTCTTGATTATAAGCTGACATTCATTGGTCTTTGTTTATATTCTATTTATCCAATAGATTCAATGTTAAATTCGCTAAATCCACCGTCTTTGGTTATTTCAATTTTTTTATCAAAATATTCACTCGGTAAAACAGTATGATTGATAACAAAGGTATTGAGGCCTATATCTTGTATTGTATTATGAAGTATGTTAATTATATGGTGTACACCATCAGAGTCAATAGAAGAGAAGATTTCATCTAGAAAAAGAATGTTTAGTGAAGGGAACCTAACCTTAATCATTTTTATTAATGCCATAATAATTACAAAGTCTACTTTCTTCTTCTCACCAGTACTTAGAGTCTTAGGACTAATTTCAGTTCCTAAATGATGGAGAGAACAATAAAACTTTTCGTTAAATCTAATACCAAACGGTATTCCCATCTCTCTTCCCATTAATTGTATGTGGTTATTAAAAGAAGGTAATATAGATCTTACGGCTAAATTCTTAATTCCGTTTTCACCCATTATGTTCTCTAAGATAGTTAAGTAATAATCCTCACCTTCACTTTTTAACTTACCAGTAGATTTATCATCTTTTCGGTTTTTAAAATCTTTTACTAGTTGTTTAAGATGTGATCCTGATTCGGACTCATCCTTATCAGCCATTTCAATTAACTTATCTTTAATGGCTTCCATTTGAGTTTCTAATTGACCAACCTTAACATGTATTTTTCTACCTTTTTGTCTGAGATCGGTTAATTCAGTTTCTGCCTTTTCAGCATCCTCTTTTATTTGATTCCATTCAGTAAATAATAAATCTAAAGAATCTTGTTTTTCCTTTTTAATATCTAGATGAAAATCAGAATTAAGAGGAGCTGTACATGTAGGGCATTCATTGTTTTCATAAAGCTTAAGCTCTTTCTTAACAGTATTAATCTTAGAATTTAATGTTGATTTTTTATTGTTTTGCTTTCTTGAATTTTCATCTAATTTTTCTAAGTTAACTTTTGTTGCAGACGTAAGCTCTTTTAATTTTTTTCTATTTTCATTTAACTGCAATAGCTTTTCCTTAAGAACTTTAATCTTTTCAGCATCTTTATTTTTACTAACCTTTTCAAAATGCTTTATCTTATCAATTACAGATTCTATTGATTCATTAAGAGTTCTTATTTCGTCATCATATGTTCGGATCTCCTCAATAATAGATCTTCGCTTTTCTTTAACAGATTCAGCCATTTCATTAATAATAGAAAAACCAAATATCTTATCAATGATTCTTTTCTTATCATAAGGAGACATTGTAATAAAAGACTTAAAATCATTTACAGATAAAATAATTACATTCTTAAATACATGATATGGTATTTCATAAATTTCTGTTTCTAAAAAATCTTGCAGGTTTACTTTACCTGCAACATCATATTCAGATCCATTTATTTTAACATTAAAAATACCAGGATTAATTCCTCTTTCTATTTCAACAGTGTTATTTTTAGATTCTAAATGTATCTTACCCCAAAGGGCACCATTCACTCTGTTTGGTAAATCTTTTAATGTAGAACCTTCTACTTTACCGTAACATAAATAAGTTATGACTTTTGCTAATGTACTTTTACCTGCGCCATTGCCACCAAGAACTAAATAAAGATCACTTTTATCTTTATCAAATTCAATGACCTGTGTACGGTTTCCGTAACTTGCAAAGTTTTTAAATTCTACAGATTTTATTTTCATATTACTTTTTAGTCTTCATAGTTAGGTGATAATGTTCTTTTGTACAATTCTTGTACCGATGCCTTTAACCTTTCTTTTAAATCTTCTTCGTATTCTAGAGAATTAATATATTCTGCTGCAATATTCATTAAGTTAAGTTCTCCGTTAAAATCTGACATCTCACCATCTTCTCTATCATAAGGATTTTCTTCATCATAAATTCTAGGTTCTAATTTTCTAGCAACACCATCTAAATAATCCATAAACATATTAATGTTATATTTACCTAATACATTTGATGGGATAAAAACATCGACAAAATTATCCTTTATTTCCTTCTTTATATCTTCCATACGCATCTCTAAGATATCATTTATATAATACCTTATAAATTCTGGGCTCCTCTTATTCATAAAGAATTCATGCTTACCTGTATCTAAATCCAATACATAGATACCTTTTTGATTGCCTCTATCAGATCTTGTCATTTGGTAAGGATTACCTACAAGTACAAAATTTTGTTTATCTTGTCTATAATGAATATGACCAGAGTATACTCTTTTAAATCTTTTAAATATACCAACATCATTACCTCCTTCATGTAAATGTTTTGTACTAGGAGAAGTTTGTACACCTCTCGTTTCGGTATGACAAAACATATAATCAATATTTTCTTTAATAGAATCTAAAGTTTCTTTTTCATGAGCATGATCTCTTCTCCATGGCATAAGTAAACATTTAGTATCTCCATACTTTAAAATCTTAGGCTGCTTATGAACAGTAACATTAGGTAAATATTTTAAACAATCCACAGATGCTATATCATTAGAGTTCTTTCTCATAATATCATGATTGCCTACAATAATATGAATGTCTGGGAATATCTTTCCTAATTCTTCAAATACTCTAATTGCTAAATCTTGTGCTGCTAGGTTAACGCTTTGGCGATTATCAAATACATCTCCTAGATGATATAGAACATCACCTTCTTTATATTCCTTTTTTACTAAAGGTATAAAAAAATTAAAAAAGTAATCTTCAATAATATTTAACCATAATACAGAATTTGATCTACATCCTAAATGTGAATCACTTACCATCCAAACTCTTGCCATATTAAAATAATTTTCTTATTTTTCTTTTTTCTAGGATATTGTACTTATCGTCTAATTCTTTAATAAGTTCATCCTTGTATTTGTTAGAAAGTGAATTATAAAACTTGTTGGAAAATACATCAAAATAATCTGATATGACACTAAATAAATCAACTCTTGTATAACCGTCCCCTATCTTTTCTATGATATGAGAATATACCCTATTGATTTGTACCTTATTTAATTTCTTAATAACTCCTTCTGGTGTTGCTTCATTTAAATGTTCAAATTCGCTACCTTTAATAATTTTATCAATCTTTTTTATTAAAAGTTCATAATGCATTTTATCATCAGGGTCCATACTATCACCATAAGTTGCAGCTACAGTAAAGTTTACTTTGTTTTCGGTTATATCCTGATCACCATAAGTATTATTAAAGATTTTATCTTTATCTGCTAATTTTGGTGGAATTGGTTTTCCGTTTTCATCTAATTTAGGTTTTTTCTTTTTACCCCACATATATTCTATTCTATTTTAATTTATATCATCAGTTTCAGTAAGTCTCATGTGATCATAATCAATATTAAATCTACATCGAGTACCCTTACCTTGACCATCTCTAATTTTTAATACCTTTAACCAGTATTCTCTATTCGCATGCATCATTGAATCTTGAATCAACGCATACATAACATCAGCAGTATGCGCAAGACCAGCAGATTCAGCAATGTTTTCCATTCTTACTTCAGTGGCATCCCATGCACCACGGTTAATCTGTGTGGCTGAAATTACTAACATATCTCTCTTAACGGCTAATGCCCTGAGATCTTCAGCAATTTGTTTTATTTTCATATAAGTATTTTCAGTATTAGGATTTCTATAATTTGCAAGAATGTTAATATAATCAACAACTAATACATTTACTTTATGATCTTGTGCTTCTTCTAAATCTTTTAAGTATGCTTCTATATCTAAAACAGTACCTTTTGAAGTTGGCATTTCCTTTACAAAAAGTTTACCAGGTGGTAATAATCCTCGAGATATTTTCTCAAGGCGTCTTTTCATAAAATCTCTATTGCCAGTTTTCTCATCATACTGTGGCATTGGAATACTTAATAAATTAGAACCTATTCTTTTTAATACCTTTTGTGCCGACATTTCAGCAGTGATAAAAACTACATTATGTCCCATCCTAACAAAGTTAGCAGCATCATTGGCTAACCATATAGATTTTCCGATATTCTGTTCACCTGCATAAACTATTAAAGATTTTGTATCATAACCACCACCTGATACATTATCTATAAAAGTCCACCCTGTTTCTATTTTCTTTGATGTTCTCTGTACGTGATCTTCCGGTTTAAAAAAGTCTAATCCAATATCAGTATCAAAGTTTAATGATCCTTCAGTAGAGATCATACCAATAGCACGAGTTACTACATCCTCAACATTTTCTGGTGATACATCTTGAGTTTTTACATATTCAATAGTTCTTACTAATTGTTTATCAAAATGTTTCCATTTAACCCATGATTCACCAGTTCTTTTTAACCAATCCTGATCATATTCATTAATGTTAATATCATAAACACTTGATACTATGCTATCAGGAATTTCATTAGGATCATCTTTGATAAGAGCCTTCATTTGTTCTCGTGAAGGGCTTTCACCAAAATCAGTATAAAACTTTTTTGATAATTTTGCTATATGATCTAAATCATTGTTTGAAAAGAATCCTGGACCAGTACTTTTTAAGTAATGTGGCTTCTTAAGAAAATAATTAAAAAATATTTTTTCGTGGTCTGTACTAGAATTCATCTTTGTTTATTTTTATATGGCAAAAGCTATATTTAGTTTACTCGTAAGGGTTTATGATGACTTCATATGTAGTATAAGCAGAGTTAGATAATGATACTTTAATAATTTTATCATTTCTAAGTTTCATGATTATTGCATTAGCCTTTTCATCATCTAGGCTATATTTTTTCTTTAAGGATACATTAGTGAATTTAATTTCTTGTGCAACCTTTCCGCAATAATCTCGTATTAGTTCATATATAATATCCTCAGCATCTGGATAGCTTGGTAATGTTGTATGATTTCCTAATACGTGCTTTACTTTAAGTTTTGCAGTATTAAGATTTTTCGGTAACATCGGCTTCTAGCATTTCGGTTAAATTCTCAACATCAATTTCATCACCATATTTAAATTTAGCGGCAACTATAGGTTCTAATGATTTTAATACATCATCGGTTAAAACTTCAGGTGTAAATAATTGATTAAGATCAACAGTATCATTAAGGTGTTTTACACAAATCTTTCTAGCTGTTGCTGCCGGTTGAAAATAAATAGTAACTTCTTTATCATCCTTTGTATAAGTATGCTCTCTACACTCAGCCTTACCTATATCAGTTAATTTTTTAAATGCGTTTTCATTTATAAATCTCCCTCTTTCAACTCCACAAGTATCCCAGCTAATATATTCTTCTAATCCAATATAAGGATTCATACCTTTATTAAAAGATATATGGAATTTAATGTTTGTTGGTTTTGCAAATCTATTCTTATTTGGTTTAGCAGTAAC
>Ga0228643_1000091_pt1 | contig 36380 bp, 59 predicted proteins | sample 55DmetaG_FD_190533 | JGI IMG/M metagenome (GOLD analysis project Ga0228643, IMG submission 190533) | Seawater microbial communities from Monterey Bay, California, United States - 55D | ecosystem: Environmental > Aquatic > Marine > Coastal | place: USA: California | collected 2016-11-08
TAGAAACTGTATTCTATTACTTTGTTCTGCCATTTTATAGCTTGCTTAACATTTTATCTAACTTATTGATTACCGTTCCATAGGTGTAATCATCGTAATCATTTAAATAACGGGTGAAGGCTCTTTGCAAAGCCCCATTAAGTCCATTCTTCCCTTTAAGGAAACCTAACCAACCCGTTTCTCTAACTCCAACTGAACTAATCTTTTTTGTAACGTGGTATGATATGTTCCAAGCAGCATAGGATGTCATCTCGCCTCCACTTATGTTACCCCCTCTATAGAACCACTGACCTGTAGGGTATCTATTCGCCTTGGCTAATACCCATCTGTATATATCGTTCTGATTAACCACATCTGGCTTACCACCTTTATCAAGGGTATCACCATACTCTGCCATATCAATGCGAACAGAAACCTGTTCAATACCGATACCCAAACCTAAATAAGCATCAACCTTTATCTTTGAGGTAATGTTTTTCCCCCAAATCTTTTGACCGTCTGTATTAGGCTTTATACTTTTCTCAAGTTTACCAGTAGCCTTATGAATATATGGGTTGCCGTCTATGGCAGTACCCGTAAGATTCATTTTTAATTTCTTTATAACCTTTGCTTTTGCAAGCTCCTGTTGTATGTAAAAACGCAAAGACCCTTGCTGCTGTTGTTTAGCGGCACGGGGGTTTTTCATTCTATTTACATTAACAGCCATTAAATGTCAATGCCTCTCAAGTACGGGTTTCTTCCTACAACGAATGTCGCATTACTAACTGAAGCTGTTATGTTGTAGTCTTCTGAAGAGAAGCCTCTCATACTAACTTCTTGGAAGCTTTGCTCACCATCAAGGTTTTGTATGAAGTAATCTTGTAACTGACCCATCACGAATAAATTCTCTTGATTAGAGTTTATAAGTGACAAAGGTTGGTCTACAGCTACCTTGTCTACAATCACTATATTGAAGTTAACATCGTATATAGGATTGCCGCCATCTCTTGAGATGTTAGCATCCTCTAATGCGATGAACAATCCTCTATGATTGATTTGTATATTCTCTAAATCGTCTAATGAGTTGAGCAGCTTAAATTCGCTAACCATAGAATGATTAGTTCCAAATTGCTCAAACAACTCGTATATAGTGGTTAAATCGTTCACAGCGGTCTTTTCTTAATTTACAATTTACGGAGTGCCTCTGATTGTCTTCTGTTCGCATCATCTATCTTATTCTTCTGCGCGAGGTATGACATTTCGGGTAGCACGCTTCCCATAGGGAGCATATATATCTCTGCATACCTTCTGATATCTTCTTGTGCTAACATTCGCACTATAGAGTACCAATACCACTGACTTTGAAAAAGCATCTCCGAAGTCTTCTCTCCTTGCTCTTCTTCCTCTTGCTCTTCGTCATCTTCTTTTAAATCGTAGAATACCCCTGCAAAGTCCTTGAACAATACCTTGTTTCTGTCCTCCAAGAATAGATTCATAGCACCATAGAGGTCTAAAGTTTCTGTATTTAGTATTTTATACTCATTGTTTTTCTCATCCTCTGGATTTTCGTTATCAAAAGCGGTGTGGTGTTTAGGACGTAGTATTAGTTTGAATATCTCTAAATCTATTTGATACTCTTGCAAACTTGTTTTACCTGTGATTATCTGCTCAATCATTATAAACTGTCCTAATACAAGGTCGTTTATGGAAGTGCATATGCTAAACCTGTCTTTCATTTCTTGCGAAATAGTATTTTTAGGCTTCAAAGGATAATCCTCTTTTATAGAACGAGATACTTTAAGCTTCTCTACGCCTCTAAAATTATCCAAGAATGCTATGATGTCATCGGATTTCTTTAGATGCTTTATAAGCTCTATATGGTTCTTAAAATCCATTACAAAAACATTGTTATACCTCCGTCCTGCTCTTCGGTAGCGCAATAAGCGGCAATAGCTAAACTCATTACACAGTCATCGTGCTTACCATCGGTGTTAGAGAACTGCAAGTTTCCTGTTATTGGGTTTCTCTTACTCTTGTAATCGTACAATTCTTTTACCAATACATCGTATTCTGGTATTTTAATCTTACCATCCTCAAACAGCTTAATTAAATTCCTTATAATCTCTGGCTTACTCTTACTTGTGGTCTGAAAGGGTATAAGTTTATACATCCTATCGTCATCCGTAATCTCATCAAAGAGTAAATCGTTGTTATTGACTTCAAAGTATGCCGCTGCGAGGTTATCAAAGTGTTTAAGGTAAAAGTCCTTAATGCGTTGTTTAAAATCCGTAGAGTCCATACCCTGTTCCTTGAAGTTGAACCTATCAACATCTATAACCTCGTAGTCTTGAGTCATCGCAGTAAGCACAGTATAATCCTGCGCCACACCAATATCCATTCCTATGTAAAGTCTATCGTACTGCTCTGTCACCTTCTTAACAACAGCTTCCTCAATATTGGAGAATAACGCATCAGCACTCACAGGTCTACATAGAAACTCTTGGTCAAACTGTGCTTTAGTCATAGACTTCCTAATCCCTAACACTGTTTCCTCCACCTTTTGGTCATTTAAGTCAAGGTATGTTCTTTTGATGCTCTTTATCTGTCCCCAGTCCTCTTCCTGTAATCCCCTTTGATACCAGTCCCAATACCAGTTCTTACCGTTAAAAGTAGAAGACATTACTACCCTTCCGTTAGTCCTTGTAACCATAGGCAACAACACCTCATTGATAAATGCCTCTTTGATAAAAGCACCCTCATCAATATAGATAAAATCCAATGTAGCACCACGAAGGTTATCCCCCGCTTCAGAGGAACGGAACTTAATAAAACTACCGTTGTAGAAGTATATCTCATTGTGCTTCCTATCAAACCTTGTTATAATCTGACTAAACAAATCTTGGTGGTTACTAAACATACTCTCTATGTCCTTCATCACCTTATTGGCTTGGTCCTGTATAGGCGATACCCAGAACATCCTATGCTTATTGTTATTCAATGCCCGCATTACAGCATCGTTCATCATCGCATAGGTCTTACCTGTCTGCCTACCCATAGCCGCTAATGTAATAAAAGGCTTATCCTCATAGATGATATTTAAGAAGTCCTTTTGAGGTTGTGTAGGGTTGTATAGCTTAATCTCCATTAAATATCAATATAGTCCATATCATCATCTTCACTACTCGCCGTAAGGTCAATAGTAGCCTTGACATCTATCTTGGTCTGATGCACCTTCGTAGGTGCTTTATACCCTTGCATATCGTTGAGAATCTTTATAGCTTCCATAGCAGCTTTATCATCTCCCGCACGCAGTGCTTTGTCTCTGATATTAATCAAAGCCCTAATGTTAGAACCCTTGGCTGCTTCTATCTGCATACCCTCTGATGCTACTATCTTCATAAGCTCATTATAGAACGCTGTGCCGATAGTTCTCCTGTCTCGGTAGTAGTTCGTATACTTCATCTCGGTAGCTATCTTTGCAGCCTCCTCAAAGCCATACTTCTTTACCTTATCAATAAACTCACCCTGCATATCGGTAAGCTCTGAACCAAGCCCCCTAACTACATTACCATTACCATCTCTAACACTTGCCATTACTTCACAACTTTGTATAAGGGTATGTTATGTGCGCCCAACCTTCCCATAAACTCCAACTCACTATAGGTTGGTGCTGTCTCATCACTATGATACCATTTCCAAATAGAAGTCTTCACCCTCTGGATGCAACTGCCACAAGCCGTCTTTGGATTCTCCTGCTTACTAAAATACTTGCTCTTACCCACCATAGAATTATAGAAGCTAAACATCTCCTTCTTTATATCATTCTTGGGTAGACCACCACCTGCTAAAGCTAACATCAATTCTTTCTGTGTCATAACAATCTTATCGTTTACACTAATATACAATTAGTGAATGATATTTCAATTCATTAAGCATATTATTTTCTCACGCGTAGTATACTAATATATTACTTGTATATATTACTAATATATTAGTAGACCTCTAATAAAGAGGTCTACTATATTAGTATACTACTACATATACCCATAGGATATAATGCTACCCTATGTATTGGCATAGATGTATTTCCCTTCAGCAATGGCTAATGCCTATAGCTCTTTTAAGGGTGTTTAGAAGATGTTTAAGAGCATTTCTGTATGAAGTGATACCAATGTATAGTAGAAGGTGTTTAAGTCTGTTAGAGGGGATGTAATAGATGTGAGCATATAGCAACTCCCCGCCCCCCATTTTCCCCGCAGGGAGTTAGGTGTAAGTATATACTTCCCCTTCCCTTGTCGGTCAGTCCTACCCGTACCCTTTTAATACCCCTTGAACGATTGAAACCCTCTTTTTGCGCCCCGTATTGCGTAAAGGTTGGCGGGGGGCGTAACCTCTGGCCGTTATAGCCCTATTAACTTTCCCCCTTATTAACTACAGCGCATAAAAAAAGGCCGCACATTGTGCAGCCCTTTAGTAGTTCCTCTTCTGGTTTTATATCCAGTTAAGCAGTCGTTTAACTTTGCTTTTATCCTCGTTGAAAATATACGTTTTTCCGTCTTTTAAGCTGCTGTAATTGTTCAGCGTTGGCAGGTATACGCGTGCCCCTGCTTTGATATAGTGCCGCCCTTTTGGGGACGTTTGCACCTTTGCCGCCTTTGTTGTGAGTGCATCAAACATATAAACAAAGATTTTTGAGCTGTGTACCTGTGAGGGCTTCCACTGCTTCGCCTATTGTGGTCGCTTTAGGTGTTGATACATTGCCTAAACTTATAAGCGTTTTGTATTGCTTACGATAAAAATATGCTTTGTTCATCTCTGGCGCGTATTGGTGGCGTTCCAGTTTAATATCTATGTTTTCAGACTCTAACACGTTGTTTATATCGCTCCGCCTTTCCAGATATTCGGCCCGTGTTAATAAGCTGCGCAAATGGTCAAAAGTTTCAACGGCTTCAATACTTACCCGCTCCCAATCTTCGGGCGGTGTTTCGTTATACTTACTTTTTAAGTCTTGGTAAGCTTGTAAGCTATGGCGGCCCAATGTTAAAAGGTTGTTTTTATACGCCTCTTTTAAATTGTTTAGGGTTATTTGTTTTTTGTTTTTCATCGTTTCAAAAGTTTAGTTTAAATACTGCGATTAAGTGCGGCTCTTCTGTTTCTTCCTCTTCTTGCAAATAGGTTGCAACGTCTTGAAGTGCTTCGTCTTCGCTCCAACTGGTAAGCAGGTGCAACCTTGCAAAATTACCCGCTTCCTCCGCGACTAAATAAGGCTCTGCGCTGTCTTGCTTGATTTCATACAGCGATTCACTGCAGTGTATAACGTGCGGGCGTTCGTGGCCTAATTTCGTCTCAATGTATAGGCTGCCGTCAAAATTTGCTTTTAGTTTCATTTTTACCCGTGTTGAGTTATTGTTTTTACTGCTTTGGCTCCCGATATATATTGCCCCACTGCGTTTAGTGCTTCTTCTATTGTTCGCATTCCTACGCCACCGCTTATACGCTCGTTAAACTCAAAACCTAAATTTGCGAGGGCTTCAGCCACTGCGCTTGATTCCTTGCAATATCCGCCACTATTTGCAGGGCTTTTCCCGCTTGAGCTGTCGTGGGTCATTGAGTGCAGCCAGACGCACGCTGTACAGGTTCCGCCCTTTGTCCAGTAGATGCGGGTTGTTATTAACTCGCGAATTTCACCGCCTTGAATGCCCAATGTAGTTAGACCCTTTGAAAAGTGTTTCTCTTTTCGGTGGCTTGTTTTTATTGTTATCTGTGTGGCTTGGTGCTTTTTAGATACTTTGATTGTTTCCATTTGTTTAAATTATTTCACAAGGGCTGCAGCCGCTGTAGTTAGTAAAATTAATAATACAAGGGCTTCAATTGTGCCGCTGTTGTCATCGTTGAACCTTTCAAGGGTTTTGTAAATTGCTTTTTTCATTTTGTTGCTTCTAAAATTGTCAACGCTTCGCGCTGGTTTTTTAAATCTCTTTCTAAATCGTATAAATCAAGGGTCGTATACTTATCCGCTTGAAAATAGGCAAAGTGGTTAGAGGTTGTTAACTGGCGCGCGATTGTTTCGGTCGCGTGTTCAGTGTGTTCAATTCCTCTTTTAATTGAGTTAATGCGCTTTCTGCGCGTTGGGTATTCTTCAACGCTTTCAAGGTGTTGCGCTGTTGTATAAATCTCAACTTTTTCTACTGGGCTATACTGGCCAAATCCTAAATACTTTCTCATTGTTTAAGGTATTGTGCCCCCTTGCGGGGGCTGGTTATTATTTATTTTCTAAAGTTATGTTTTCAAAAAGGACTTTTTCCGTTACTTTCTTTCCAAACATATTATATGTGTATAGGCTCATAGCTTTCCCCGTTATTTTTTCAACGTTCATTGACTCGCCCCACTTGCCTACCGAAGATATTATATATTCATCGTTTCCTATTTTTTCATCTGCTTCAATATAGCTAACGTGAAACTCAAACTTTGAACCTTTAATATAAAAGTTTAGTTTCTGGTTTGTTTTGCTTGCTGCTGCGATTGTTTCCAATGCTTCAAAGATTTGTTTTGCGTTTTCCATTTGTTTTAAGTTTGCGCCCCTTTTCGGTGGCTGGTTTCTATACCTCTATTATACGACAATTTGCCCAATAAAAAAGCAGTCCTTTATATATAAGCATAGATAAACAGGTGCTAAAGCATTGTTTTTCAGTGAGTTACAACAAATTTACACCTTTTTAAAGATTGAGTAAAAACACTTACTTTTTATTTGGTGGCTGGTACTTTTTACCTATTGAATTATTGCAAATAATAGCAAAATTGAGTATAAAAAAGATTGTTTTAAATTTGGTGGTTACAAACTCGGATAAAGACCCATTTTGACCTTTAATGTTAAGCCGCGCTATGACTGGGCTGAAGGTCATTTTCATTTATGCACTACCCTTTTATCAATTTTCACAAAATAGAACCCCTATAAACACTGGGCTAAAGGGCTGTTTTTCTTAAAGCATTAAAGGACTTTTTGGGCCTTACTTTTTGGGGTTTATTGGATTCAGACCCTCAACTTTTGCCCAAATTTTGGCGAGTGTCTCACTTGAGACGGGCCACGATTTCGGGAAAAATCGCAAAATCAAGGTCAAACCGTTACACGCGGTTGGGCGGATAAAAGGTACTCGTTTTACTTGGAAACGCGAACTCGTCAAAAAATTGGGGACTTTTTCTGTAACGGAAATCCCTGTGGAATTGGGGCTTCCAGAATTAATGTAAAAGTTTTTTCAGTATTTATTTTGTATAAATTAGGATATTAACAAATATGTTCATTACATTTGAAGTGTTCAATCACTAAAACCAAAATGATATGAGAACTAAAGAGAAAGGCGCGGCATCAATTAGAATTGATTTAAGAGGTGCAACCATTACCGTGTATCACGGAAGTACCAACGAGGTCTTAAAGACCTTTACAGCTTACGAGGGAGCGTGGGAGAGTATCTGGGAAGGAATTAATAATGCTAAAGAGTTATAAAATGAGCAATTCAATCTATCAAGAAGGAGACAACACCGTTGTCCTTACAGACAAAGAATCATTATCGCGTATCGTGAGTGAATTAAAATCCACAGGAGTAATCTTCGGTGGTGAGTTCACAAAGAAGGACGGAACAGTGAGTAAGTTTAATGGGAGGTTTGGTGTAGCCAAGCACGTTAAAGGAGGAGTGAACTGCAACAAGGCAGAAAATTGGACTATCTATGATATCAACCGTAAGCGTTATATGCAGATAATTCCAGACTCTGTTAAGCAGCTTAAAGCCTTTGGTCTAATCCGTAAGTTAGTTTGATATGTGGACAGTAGAAGAATTTAAAAAGGTTCTAAAGTCTTGGAGGCGCAACGATGGACGTGGCGTTGTGAGCAAGGTAGATATAGCCATTGTATGCGCTTGGAACTACGATAAGGTAGACGATAATCTATTTGCAGATATACTCGGTTACTACCTGTTAGATACAGATGCAGAGGGCGTTAAAGATTTTATTCAACAAACATTATATAAAGATGAGCGATAGAAGTTATTATGAAGTAGAGACAGCCGACATTTATGTAGAGGCTACCATCAAGGTAAAAATTAATATGAATGAGAGAACCAGTGTTCCATTGAAAGACCTCGTCATAGATTACGTTTGGGACGGAGAGTTTACAGATGTTGAAGTTAAGAGCATTGACTTTGAAGAGTATACCAACGTACAGAAAGAGATAGAAGAAATCGGATAGATGTCAGATAACCTACACAGATTATTATTTGCTAACGACCTTAAAGAGTTGGGCTATATCATTAACGAGTTTATTGAGATAGCTAAACTCTTGGAGGACAGCAGAGAGGTAGCCAAGTTGATTGGTTCATTAGATAGGTTCTATTACGCTTATGAAAGCCGCATAACGGAAATCTCTGAATTATTGGGGAAGATAGACAAAGCGAGAGAGAAACACAGAATGGTTATCGCACAGCGTGAGGACTATAAAACAGAAGTAGAAAGATTAACCAACATATTAAAGCGTTATGAGAGTGATTTATGATACAACGGATTTAAGAGGCTTATTCGTTGATGACGACTACCAATACTATAAGTGGATAGAAGGTGGCTTAAACGCCTCCGCAGATACCTTAAATGAAATCTCTTGGGATATAATTACCCCAGATGATGAGGACTACCCACTGGGGATTTAATTTCCTAAACACCCGTAGTAATATATTACTTATATTAGTAATATATATCTATTAGAAGTAATATAATAGTAATATATAAGAATATATCTTTAAGATATATTCTATATTAGAAATATAATAGAAGAATACTAATATACCCTACTGATATAAGGGTATTTATACAGGAGTACGCTATGAAAGAGAAAGATTTTTTAGACCTATCGCAAAAGAAGTTAGCCGCAGATGTGTGGGCTAAAATCACAAAGCATAAAAAGATACCATTGAAATCAAGAAAGCGTGAGTATGTCATACACCGACATAGCTTTTTAGTAGCGATGCGTAAATACTCTACGATGTCTCTTGATGCTATCGGAACGGTATTAGGTAAAGACCACGCCACAGTAATCCACGCTTGTAAACAACACGAGATGAATTACAAATTTGATAGGGACTACAAATCTGTGTACTATCAGATAGACAATATCGTAGCCAAGACGATGCTGCCTTATAGCTTACTGGAGGAACACACCTACGATGAGTTTATGGAGCGTAACAAGGCTGTACGGGAACGCCTTATGAAATTGGCAAGACAAAACAGAGAGTTGATAAGCACTAACAACCGATTAGCCCTTGAGAATGAATCTCTAAAGAAGCAGTCAAAGCAAGTTAATAGTGAGATTTCTGCATTAAAAACAAAAATTTCTGGTGTTGCGTGGTAGTTGTTATATAATTTTATCTATATTTGAATAGACAAAGTTGTACTTTTGTTTACATTGTTTAAGTAGGAGGGGGAGTTTTTCTATTGGTTTTGGTTTGTAAGTGCTTCGCACTGCTCCCCCTTCAAACAATTTTAGTAACTAATTAAAGTTTATATATGAGTCGTTATCAGTTTAAGACCACCAACATCAAAGGAAAAGAATATGTTGAGGTCAATCAAAGAATCAAATACTTCCGTGAAAGCGGACAATACGAAGGGTGGTCTCTGACCTCTGATGTATATCATTTAGATGAAGTATCTTGTGTAATCAAGGCTTCTGTACTCAACGATAAAGGAGATATAGTAGCCACAGGTTTTGCTCAAGAGGATAAGTCCAGTAGCTACATAAACAAAACAAGCTATGTGGAAAACTGTGAAACAAGTGCTTGGGGCCGTGCATTGGCTAATCTTGGTATTGGGATTGATACTTCTATTGCGAGTTCAAACGAGGTTTCAATGGCTATCTCAAAACAAGGAAGTAAACCTAAAGCTGCGGTTAAGGCAACTGCTAAAGTGAGTCTATTAGAACTTACTGATGAAATCAAATCAAAGATGGTTAAGGCTGTTAAAGATGGTAAGAAAGATGCAGTAGTTAAAGCACTGGATAAGTACGAGCTAACAGCAGCACAGCGTAATGAGATTCTTGCGTAATGACTGATTTAGAAAGATTCAAGGACGATGAAGCGTACTACTCGGACAAATCTTATATGTCCAATAGTGCCTTCAAACTCCTGCGCCAATCACCAACAAAGTTCCACCTTTGGAAGCAAGGTAAGTGGAGTTACCCTTCTACCTCATTCTTTGATGTAGGTACTGCACTACACGCTCTATTCCTTGAGGATAAAGAAGTAGCTGTACGATGGGAAGGAACTCGTAGAGGCAACGCCTATAAAGAGTTTAAGATGGAACACGAAGGCAAACTTGTGCTGCCCGAAAAGGATTATGATTTAGTCTATGGTATGTACGATAAGCTGCTTAAAGTTCCAGAGGTAAACGATATTATGGGCATAGAAGCCAAGCCCGAAGTTGCAGGTATAAAAACATTTGTAACGGAAAGCGGAAACGAGATTGCAGTAAAAGGTAAAGCTGATGCAATAGTCTTTGATGGCGAGAAGAACTATATCGTAGACCTAAAGACCACCGCTAAATCACTTGAGGATTTTAAGAAGTCAGCGAGATTTATGCTGTACAATCAACAAGCATACCTCTACAAGACTATCTTTGGAATGGACGATTTCTATTTCCTCGTAGTGGAAAAGGTATTCCCATATGAGGTGGGTATATTTAAAGCCTCTGATGACTTCCTACACTGGGGAGAAGTAGAGTTGAATACAAGTATTAATGTTTACGAAAAAAGATTTTTAAATGAGCAATTCAGACCTTACAGCGCAATGGTTGGAGAACTGTAACCACTTTGAAAAGATGGTGGTACTCAATGCAGTAGACGTAACAGGAGTAGATAAAGAGCATTTCTACACTGGTCGTAGGTTTCCTATCGTAGTGAGAACCAGAGCGTTGATAGCAAGAGTCCTCCGTGATTCACATTACACGATGAAGAACATCGCAAGTGTATTGAAGATTACAGCAGAGATGGCAGCTAACTACTGCACGGCAAACCATAACGAGTACCTTCAAAAAAATCCAGACTATGAGGGTATGTACAATCGTTTGACAAATGCGATAGAGCAAGTCCACAGCAGCGACAATGGCGTTGAACAACGCTTATCAGATGTGGAAATTGAGATAAGTAGAATGAAACAAAGAGTAGACCACCTCTCCAAACTGGTCGTAGAGTAATTCTTTTTATTAACTAAATATCTATTAAGATGACTGAAAAGAAATTTGTAGGAAGTACGCGTGTAAAGACCACGAAGTACGGACAGATTATCAATCTTGGGCTGAAAGCTTCAGACCTTGAAACACTAAAGGCTAACCTCAACGATAGAGGTTGGGTAAACATTGACCTCAAGTCTAAAAAAGACGGTGGTTTTTATGCAGAGATTCCTACGATGGAGTTCAAAGGAGCTGCTGCAACTAATGCACAAGATGACGACTTGTTCTAAAACGTTAAAGGGGAAAAGGAAATAGCTTTACTGGGGAGTAGGTTATAAAAGGGGGGTTCAATTCCCCCCTCCCCTCCAAAATCAATTACTATGAATAAGATGAATCAGTTCCTACGCATAGCAAATGCGAGGTTAAGAAGGGTGTACCCTAACAAGATGCAGAGAAAGGCTTGGGCTGCTAATATGTGGCGCAGGTATGTTGAAAGGCAAAACGTAGAAAGAGACCTTTAAAACCAAAGATGATACAGAACGATAATGTTTATTTAAACAGACTGAATGTCGCTTATTTGCGTCATTAATGAGCGTTTAAGCATATAATGATGGGTTTATCAGTCAAATTATAGGCGCAAGCATATAAAAATAGGCGCATAAGTGGCGCGTAAAATGGGGATGTGGCGCATAAATGGCGCATAAAATCAAATTATGGCGCAAACCTTTAACACCAAAGAGAGATGAAAATAATAATAGGAATCATTGTAATAGCACTACTTGCAATAGGTGCTTATTGGACGGGCAAGGCTTTTACTCCCAAAGAATTTTACGAAGAAGCCGACTGCTATATATGCTATGGACTTAAGATATGGGCTTTGTTTTGGTTAATTGTGGTAGCATCTTGGGGTGTTGGTAGTTTGGTTATGCAGTTACTTTAACAACAAACGAGAAATGATTGAAGTCACACTACTAATTATCGCAATTGCATTTGTATCACTCATCGTAGTGAAGGAAATCCAAGACTATCTTTTTTGGAGGCGCATTGACAAAGCATTTGAGAATGGTTTCAAAGAGATGAATGAATTATTGAAAAAGAAACTTGAAGGAGTTGAGGATAAAGACTTTTATTCTTATTGTATGAAAACCTTAAAAACAAAAGAGAAATGAAAACATTAGTTCAACTATTAAACGATGCCGTAGTAGAGGCAGATATTCGTGGACACAAAGGAAAAATCAATGTATCCCCTGCTTTTTTTGATATAAGGAATTACTCTGAAAAAGAAAAGTGTATAGGTTATTTAATCTACGCAGGTAGATTTGGTGGCTACGAGTTACAAAGGGACTCAAGTCTACAAGGATATGGCATAACCCTTAACACCAAAGAGGGATGACACTTGAGGATATTGTAGCCTGTTTACTTGTGTTAGCTTGGAACGGCTACCTAATTTATAAATTGAGAAAGGATAATAAATTATGAAAACAAACTACAAGTCAAAGAGAACAAGCGGAAGCAAAAGGGTAATTAGCGATATTCGCAGTTACGCAATAGCCAATGCTAAAAAGACAAAGGGCAAATCAGAGTTGTACAACCGCATAGTTCAGCTTTGCGAAAGAGATTTAACAGAGTATGGTATTGAGTATGATTAAATCTTATAACAGAAAGAGAAGACACATACGCGAGGTAGAAAAATATCTGGAGATGCTTATGTTGGATAATGTAAACCTCTCTCTTCACGCCAGTAGATTTGGTTGGGACGATGACTTACAAAATCAATTAACCAACTCTGCCTTACTGATACGCAAGTATCAAAGAAGGTTGAGATTAATCATAATGTAATGACTTCATACGATATACCTAAATCACTAAAAGAAAAGACTTGGGAATGGTTACAAGACCATTCTATGGGACACCGATTTGATGCTAATGGCTCTAAAGCAGAGCAGTTTGTAGGTTTGTTAGGAGAGAATATGTTTCGTATCCTAAATGACTTGCCGCCAAAGTTTGAAGATGGATTTGATGGCGGACACGACCTCATCTTTATGGGGCGTAAAGCGGATGTAAAGACAATGGGCAGACGTGTTGACCCTAAACCCCACTACGTCAACAACTTCGTTGGTTATCAAAAGGATTTTGACTGTGAACTATATATATTTTGCAGCATAAACAAGTCTACAAATACCTTCTGGATATGTGGATACACCGATAAGGAGACACTACTTACCGAGTCCAACTTCTACGAAAAGGGAGATAAGAGATACAGAGACGATGGTAGCTACTTTATAAATAAAGCACCATTGTATGAGATTGAGAACACTAAACTAAAACCATTAATAATATGAGCGATAAATACTTTTGTGGTGGATGTGATAAACAGATACCAATAGTAATCGGATTCAATCAGTTGCATATATGTGATTGTGGGACATTAAATAATATAGGAGATGCAGAATAATGAAGAAGGCGATGGCCAAGTAATCTATGATTTAGGGGTTAGGCTTACTTGGAAAAAGAAGCGTGGAAACGGGTACACAAATATGTACTTCGGTACAAAGGACAGACCCTTTCAGTTTGTAACCAGAGCAAAGTCAATAGACCACATAAACAGAAATCCTATAATGATAGCAAAGATGATGTCGTTTGTAGGAGCAACAGGTAAAAGCGTTTACGATTTTCATATCATAGAAGAGTTCTATCGTAAGGAAATAAGTAATAGCTTTTCACATAAAGAAGAAGATTACATTAAAGAATTTGGCGAATGACAACGAGAGATTTTATCTATAGGGCTGAAGAGTTAAAAGATTCTCTAACAGAACTCCGCGAGAACGGAGTAACAAAAGGTGCTTGGACAGGGTTTAGTTCTCTGTTTGATAAGTATTCAATGAAGTTGGGTAGTACCACTTATATATATGCAGGGGCGCATCAAGGGAAGTCGCAGTTTGCATTTGAAATGATGATGAACCTATCCCAATACTCTGGTTGGAAGTGGGCTGTATACTCCCCCGAAACAGGTTCACCAACAGAAGTATTCGCAGAGTTCCTATGGGTGTACCTGCGTAAGCCGTTCCTTGTCAATGATAAGGTTATGGCTACAGATGAAGAGAGCCAAAGGGCTATTGAGTTTATAAATGAACACTTCTATATTATAGATAGTGGTCTGCAAGACCTTACCGTAGAAGGTTTCTACAACTGTGTAACAAACATAGAAGAAGATTTTGGGGTTAAGATACAGGGCTGTCTCATAGACCCGTTTACAGAGATTAAAACAGATATAAGCGTAGGTGTTCGTGATGACATTGCTATTGGTCAAGTGCTTACAAAAGTCAGAAAGCATAGTGCGGATAACAATTACCACACACTACTTACCGTACACACTAAACACCAACAACCTAAATATCGTAGTGGTATAGCATATATAGATAAACCTACTATGAATGATATAGCAGGTGGTATGCAATGGAGCCGTAAGGGTATGATGGTTATAAATATATGGCGATGTCCATTTGGATTAGAGGATTTAGATGGCGTACCTTATGAACCTAATCAAGTTGAGATTACAGTTGTTAAGGCTAAACCTAAAATCGTAGGTAGGTTAGGAAAGATAACAATGTACTACGACAAGGTTAAGAATAGATACTATGAGGTTGATAAGCAGGGCAATCCTATGTACGCTTATCAGAACCCCGATTACGAACCAGAAGAAGTAGCATTGCCTACACCTTCACAAGAGGAATTAGAATTTTGAAAAGTTGGTCAGAAGCATATAGAAAGAGTTGGTGCGAGATGATTCGTGCCTACCTAAAGTTTAACATAGCCTCCGCAAAGGAGGTTGAAGTTTTAGAGTGGAACAAGATGCTAATTAATGGTAAGGAGTTCAAAGTGGATGTAACGGACTACACTGGGAATTCCGAGAACTATATATTTCTTAACCCTTCTAACGGTAGAATGGTCATTGAAACAAAGGGTATACAAAAAATTTATAAGTTTGAGGTAGAACTTACCCAATAATTAACTATATTAGTATCAAATGATTAGTACAAAAGACTTAATTATAAAGACATCGCAGGAGGTAACAGACCTGCTCCTTGAGAAGAATGCTGCCTACGGGGATTCAGCCCTTTACCCCGTAGGTATCTTCTCAAAGGGAAACGCTGTGGATAGCCTATGCGCTCGTATAGACGATAAGCTTATGCGTATCAAATCAAGGGGCATTACCGATGCCACCGAAGATACCGTGCAAGACCTAATAGGATATCTTATCCTGTTAAAGATTGCCATACACAACAATAATGAGTTTAGAAAACTACCTTGATAAAAGCTTAAAGCTAAATAAAAACAGATTACAACACTCGCTAAAGATTGGTCTTGATGGCGAAGCCTTGTTCAAGGAGATAACATCGGCAATAAAATCAGAAGCCGCTGAAGATAAAAAGCATATTGACTTCCATTGGGAGGGTAAAAAAGTAGATGTAAAAGGACTCAAGAAAACCCAGAAACTTGGTTATCTACTTATAGAAATGATTAACGTGTACGGAGGTGCAGGTTGGTGTTCAAAAGACTCTCAAGCAGAGTATATAGCCTTTCAGTTTCCAGAAAGGTTTTTAGTTTTCAATAAAAATGTACTACGAAATAAGGTGATAAACCTTTGTGAGAAGTATACAGAGCCGTTAAGGAAAAATAGGATTCCTATAGAAGAAGGTTTGTATAAGTGGATAGGCCGCTATAATAGGCAAGATGTATTTACTTACATAAAACTCTCTGATGTAATTGATATAGTAGACTATGAAATCAAGTATTGAGATAGACCTTAACTTACCTAAACCCCCAAGCTTAAATCAGTTTTATGCTGGAAGACATTTTAGTGTTAGGCAGAAATATAAAAAACAATACTTTGAAGAACTTGATAAAGCATTTGAGGCGTATGATGAGTTTACTGCGGAAACTTTCAGCATACACGTTCTCCATAATTCTCGGTATGATACTGACAATTGCATTCTCGCTATTAAATTTACGGCTGATTATCTCCGTCATCGCAACTGGGTTGAAGACGATAATAAAAAATACTTCAAAAAGCTTTCTATTGAGGTTCAAGAGGATTTACCAAAAGATATTTTCAAAGTAAAACTAAAACTATATGGATATAAAGAAGTGTAGCTCTTGCTTTATTTCAAAGCCAGTTACAGATTTCCATAAAGATAAGAAAGGAAAGTTCGGTACAAGGGCAAACTGCAAAAGCTGTAGAAATAATGATTCAGAAAGAGCAAGAAGAAGAGACTGGTATCATAAAAATAAAGAACAGCGACAAAAAAAGATTAAAGAATATTCATTGTCTTATAATGAAAGAAGAAAAGAACTTCATAAAGAAAGACAATCTAACGATATAAACTACAGAATCAAAAGAGCCTTGCGCTCTCGGTTGTATTCTGCTATTAAAAATAATTCAAAAGAAGCATCTGCCGTAAAGGATATAGGATGCTCAATAGAATTTTTTAAGCATTATATTGAATCAAAGTTTAGTATAAATATGACTTGGAATAATTACGGGGAATGGCACATAGACCATATTATTCCAATATCAAAATTTGATTTAAGCAAGAGAAGTGAACAGTTAAAAGCCTGCCACTACACAAACCTTCAGCCTTTGTGGGCAGAAGATAATATTAAAAAATCAAATAGGTTGTAAAACTGAAATGCTATGGAGAAGAACTACCAGACTTGTAAATTAATTAGAAACAGGATTGACCTGTACCTCTATGAGATGGCAAAGCTGTTTACTAATATAGGTATGGACTCCACAGTAGAGGAGATTCAATCTGCCTACAGAAGAGAAAGGGAATACATTGAACTAATAGCAGAGCTTGACCCAGAGAAAGCTGATAGGTTGCGCTCGTCATACTAATATGTTGTTTGAAGAACATTACGAAGATTTAACAGATGCAGAAGCAAATCTCATACTTGATATATACAGAGTCATTGACGAGTTGGTATACTTCGGTGAGCCAGTCACATTGGTTAGATTGGGATTTGAGCTTGGCATAAGACCAGATGAGCTTTCTGACTATCTTGCTATTATTGTCACCATACTAAATAAAGTAGAGGAAGAGTATGCCGAGATACGACAAGGCTCTAATTGAGGAGGAAGCATTTAAATCTGTAGAACAAGGATATCTAACAGAAGAACTTGGTGCGTTTATTCTACAGCGTGCTGTTGAGATTTCTGGTTCAGCTTTTGTAACCGATGGAAACAAGGAGTTGAAGCAAGCCTTAATAGATTCTGCCGTAATGCGTACTTGTGAAAAATTTCTGCATTATTATCAAAGTGGTAAATCTGCTGCAAATCTTATTATTAGTATTATATACTCAACGATGACTAATAAAATAGTTTCGTTAAACCATAGTGATGTTTATGGACACAATATCAAAGGATATATAGTGTCTATAGAAGATGGAGAAAAGAAAATTAGATTAGTGCGCTATACAAAAGATAATTATTTAAGTGAAAAATTGTAATGATGGAGATTTATAACGATTGGATTTTAGTAAGTTCTGTAGGATTGATGTTTGCATTCCTATTTATTTTTGAACCTTACGGGTGGGTAATGGAAAGAGTATTGCCGTTTAAGCCATTTAACTGCGTTCTGTGCCTCTCATTCTGGTGTAGCCTACTCTTGTATGCTTACCTTCAAGTTAATCCCTTATACGCCATTTATACATCTTTCATAGCAGAGCTATCGTATAGAAAGTTAGTTAATGAGTAAAGAGAAAAATGTAAATTATAACAGTGGTTGGCTCTTCCTTTATTGGGACGAGCCTCTTTTTTCTAACTCTAATATTAACGACAATGCCGATACCAGTTCCGAATCTAAAGGAAACAAGACCAGAGTTCACAAATAGATGTATGAGTAACGAATCAATGATGGATGAATACCCAGAAACATCCCAGCGATTAGCAGTATGTTACACATCGTGGACATCGGAAATTAAAAAAGTAAAGTAATGGAAGGATTAACAAGAGCATTCCATATGTTCTTTGAGTATAGCGAGTTTGACTCACCCGATGAAAGAGGGAGCTATACGAATATGGATGTAGCATTTCTAAACAAACTATCTAAAGCTCGTGAGCTTGCAGCTATAGGGTTTAAAATTACAAGCGGGTACAGAAGCCCTGCTCATAACGCAAAGGTAGGTGGCGTACCGTCAAGCAGCCACACAAATGGACACGCAGTAGATATCTACGCACCCACATCAACACAAAAATATCTAATTATTAACTCTCTTCTCCAAGTAGGGTTTAATCGCATCGGTGTAGCAAAGAACTTTATACACGTTGATGATGACCCAAGCAAAAGTGAAGATGTGATTTGGACGTATTGAATTTTAAAGATATATATTATATGAAAAATGATTTTGATGTAAGCGATTCGTTCGCTGACTTCGTAGACGAAATGACTAATGACGAGAAAAACAATAACGCTCAATGCTCCATTGATAATCCAGAGTGTGAAGCGTGTGGTAGCTAATTATGGGAAATCCAATAACCAAACTATTTACAGGGGGTGCGAAGGAAGCTGTGGAAGCAGTTGCCAATGTGGTAGATAGATTTGTATCTACACCCGAAGAGAAAGAAGCTGTGCGTCAAAGCATAGAAGAAGAAATCACCAAGCGTTGGCAGGCTGATAGCCTTACCGATTCTTGGTTGAGTAAGAACGTTAGACCATTAACCCTTGCAACCGTTATGATATTTCTGGTGCTTATGACCTTCTTTGAAGGCTTTGGTATTAGTAGTGTTAACGAGAGATGGATTGGATTATGGGAGCTGGTAAGCGTAACAGTGATAGGCGGGTATTTTGCTGTTCGTTCAGTTGATAAAAGAACTAAAATAAAGTAATGGATACAGGCTTTGTATATAAATGGTATGACACTTCTAATGATATGTACTATATAGGCAGTCATAAAGGGAATGTTAATGACGGATATATAGGGAGCGGTACTTACTTTTTAAATGCTTATAAAAAAAGAAAAGAAAGTTTCTTTAGAGAAACACTTTATATAGGTGAGCATTACAGACTGTACGAAGAAACGATACTTGAATATCTTAACGCTCAACAAGATTGTAACTCTTATAATTTAATAAATAATGCATCAGGAGGAGGTCACTTTAAAGGAATGCGTCTTACTAAAAGACACAGACAAAATATATCAAACGCAATTAAAGGTAGCAGAAACCCAAATGCTGATGGAAGAGCAAGTATGAAACCTGTTTATTCCGAAGTAGATAATCTTTATTTTAAATCAAGGAATCACGCAGCTAAACATTATGGTATAAGTGGTCCTTACTGTGGAAATATGATAAATGGCAAAAAGAAAAACAAATACAGCCTCAAATACATATCAAAACAAGAATACGAAAAAGAACAAAGGTAAAGTAAGTTGGTGCGAGAACGCACCTGTAGAATGTACCTGTAAGGGTGCTTGCAACAAGAAGGGGTAGGCGTTAGTCTACCTCTTTTTTTGTCGCTTATTCATAAAGTACCACTTCTGTGCAGTGTAACCTATGGATGCTAAAAGCAATAATATCTTTAGCGTGTTCTCCAAGTTGGAGAATGATATCGCCATCGTAGAGGTGTTGAGAAGTAATACTTTGATATCTGTAGTGTCCATTAGGGGTTGTAGCTTACTCCTCCGTCTTCGCAGGATTTATATATAATACCATCTTGAGGGTAGAACACATCACCTTGGTAGGTATCTTCCTCATCAAACAAGTCATTGTTACAACCATCGGCAGTAGCGATTGCTTTAATTGCCTCATTGTCAAGGATATAGTTAGTGATACGTTTGTTGATGTAAGATAGTTTACTATCAACAGTAGTAGATATAGTGTCAAGGATGTATTGGTCTTGCTTCTGCTCCTCCGCTTTGGTCGTTGCAGTGGCCGTTCTTAATATAGATATAGCAGCCTTTGCTGAATACATAGCTAACGTGTACTTCACCAACTTAAACAACCCTTGCTCGGAAACATTTAATGTCTCTGCCAATACTTTAGCCTCAATGTCTTCGTATAAGCAAGTACCTAAAAGGTCTTGTATTGAGGTGAATTGCTCCAATTGGATTAATGCCAATAAAGCACCTCTGTCCATACGCTTCGGCAAAGGGAAGTTTTGGTACAGGTAGTTATCGTCTATGAATATTACGTCAACCATTATTATAAGTCTTCAGTGTTAGCACCCTTGATGCTCTCCAAGTTAATAGGCTCTTCAACAACAGCAAGGTTCATCTGGTCGTAACCCACAGTAGCAAAGATTCTATTTACAGAGTCTAAAAGAATTTCTCTATTAGGCAGCGTTTCAGTCGCTCTAAATATTTGATAAGCCGTAACAAGTTCGTTACCTGTGCCTCCCAATTTACCACTAACCATAACACCAAATAGAGTAGGAGAAGTAACGTTGTGGGCTGTGAGTATTTTAGCATCATTAAGTTTTGATAAGACATCTACGGTCTTGTCTAAATTGGATATATCAAGTGGTTTAAAAACGGGAGCATCTTCTTCTTTCTTTACCCACGAGACAATGAAGTTATCTGCGTCTGCGCCTGTAAAGGACTCCTTGAACTTTTTATACTCCTCACGCTTCTGCTCTGCACTCATATTTCTACCAATGAAGGTAGCTAATACTTTAGGCGTAAAGCCGTTCTCGGCAGAGTTCTTAATGTGCTTACCAAAGCTGAAGTCAGATTCAATGTAGTGGAATGCAGAGATGTAGCTGGGTACACCATAATATGGGTTGCCACTATATGGGTTACCTACATAAAGTACCGCTTCAGTACCGCTCTTATCAAACTTATTAAATGCCTTAATCTTACGAGGCTCATTGTGCTGTACAGAATTAGAGCCATAGCCGAAGCTTCTACGAACGATGTAGTGTGTTACCTCACCTTTCTCATTTGGCTCTGCTACACGCACTCCTTTAGGGTCTAAAGACTTAAACTCAAGTATCTTTGTACGACCCTTGTTCCAACGCACATAAAATGCTAATGCACCCTTATGCTCGTATTGGAATGATGCGTGGGTTAATACTTCGTATAGACCTTTGTTGTTTCCACCACAGTGGTTTACAAAAGCCTTGAGTTCTGCTTTAGCCTTGTTGCTTTTAGCAAAGTCATCAGAGTAGTCAATGTCGTTACCAACTACCATCTTTGCTTTCTTGGTTAAGATACCACTATGAACAGGTGATTGGCGTAACATCTTCTCAAGGATAACGGGGAAGTCATCGTTCACACCGAACTTAATGTAGTCACCTACTAAAGTATGTCCTAATCTGTAACGACCATTAAGGTCTTCAATAGAGTTCTCTAACTCGTTTGTTGCAATAGAATGCTCTGTAGCTTGCACATAAGTGTTAGATGCAAAGAATTCTGATATATTAGATAGTAGTCCCATTGTATTAATTTACAATTTATAGGTCAGTAAACCTCACGGTAGAGCCATAAATACCTGTACCTGTTTGAGTAACTGTGTAATCTTGTACCTCTGTAAGATACTTGTAGCTTTCACCACTGTTAGTTATGGTAAGCTCATACTCTCCACCCTCAAGGTCATTAGACAAAAGGTCTATGTTAATCTGAATGAAATCCTTACAGGAGTCAAGGTTGTTAAGGTCAGTAAGGTTGGTAATCGTTAGACTACCAGTACCTACCACCTTATCCAATGTAACGTCAAAACTGTTCACCGTGAAAGATGATAGCTTGACGAAAGATAGAGTATTCACTACTCCTGTCTTCAGTCTTTTCATTAAATTATTTGGATTAAATTAAATCCTCTGGCGCAGGTGGGTTGCAATACTCCGCTTCGGGGTTCGCCTCACAATACGCCTTTGCATACTCTGCTGCGTGTTTGCTTCCGAAAGTATGTATGCCTACTGGCACAACCCAAGTCGGCACAAAGTCAGCGTGTGCTTCGTTACGCCATAGGATATCCACGCAGTAGTCCGTAGATAGTACGGCTTCGGTTACTACCTCGCCATCCTCATCAAGTACGGCTGGAGTTTCTACAACGTGTCCAAGTTCTACGACCATCACTACCTCATTGGTGTACGATTCGTTTCCTTCTTCATCGGTTTGAACGATTAGGGCTTTTTGTGTTTCCCACGCCTCTTGTGAGGCATATACATATTTTCTGAATGTTTCCATATTATATAGTTGTTAGGTCAATCGCCTCTTGGTCAGTTAATCCAGTTAAGAATATCATAGCCTGTTTTATGTTGCCACTTACTTTATAAACGGAGTTGCTGTAAGACCAACCCAATGAACGGAAAGTAAATGCGGTATTTGTAGCACTTTGAGTAGTTGATAGTTTTGTTCCGTTTACAAAAGTGTCTATAAGACTACCATTTCTTTTTACCAATATCTTATAATTAGTATTCTTCACTGCGGCAAATGATGCGGATGCCATTGTAACTTGTCCATTTCCAGCCAACAAAAGTTCTGAACTTCTAACCCACCAATAACTTTGAGAGTCGGCAGCAGCACCAGCGACACCACCACCCATTATCATACCATTAGCTCCATCCTTATCAAAAGAACCTTCGTAATAAAACGTAAAATCGTCATTTGCACCGATTGCTATCGGAGTATCAACAAGGTCATTGTTGCTACTAAAATCCGCAGCCCTACTCGCACTCGTTTCGTAGGTGGGGATGTAGGATGTTTCATAATTTGCTACTCCAATCATCGCCCCATATATATAACAATATTCACCCGCAGAGGCCGTATTAATTATAATTTCAGGCGTTCTATTCGCTGACGCTGAAACTGCTGAAGTTGCAGTAACTCTATACCATCCATTCCCTACGGGCGTGATTGTTCCAGTCCCTATTGTTTCCGTTACGGCTAAAGTGGTTAGATTATAGGTTATTAGGAAACTTGATGCGTTAAAAGTTATTACATCAGTAGTCCCAGCCTTAACATAAAAACTTCCAGTAATAACACCCGCAGAATGTGTTGAACCTACATAGATTCTTTGATTTCCAGATACCGCAGTTATTTTTGAGGCGTTGTATAATCCTTCGGGGCTTAATGTATCAGTAGTATTTGATGATGTCGTAATGCCATCTTGTGTCCAAGATTCAAAATATTCTGATTGTGCTATTCCATTCGTCCTACTCGGTTCAATCAAGAGACTCGGACACGATGCTCCACCGCTGTAATCCAGTCTCGGTAGGTTGTCCGTGATGCCTTTGTATACTGCCGCAGTTGTCGTTTCTATATAGTCGGTGGCTACTAAACCATATTCCAATTGTGCATCTTGGATGTAGATAGAACCGCTTGTTGCGCTTGAATCATTATCTCCTTCAGCTGGATAAATACGGAAATTAGTTAAATTTGTTGAGTCTGATTGAATAGCTAAACGATACCAACCACTCCCGATGTCTGTTGTATAAGTTGCAATGCCAGTGTCAGAACCTATTGAACCATTGCTAATGTTTATCCAAGCATTTTCGTCTCCTGCCGAGTTATCAAATCTTAAACGAATCCAATTACTGGTATTTGCTTTAGCGTATATACTAAATGTTTTTACACCACTTGTAGTTATATTTTGGCGGATGTGTCCGTTTGCTGCCGATTTTGATAAAAGCCAAGCATCGCTTGAGCCATCGTAACCGCTTTGACCGCCTGTTACACTTGTGCTGCTTGTTGTCCAAGTAGTATCAAACGAATTTGACTGCAAGATTTGGTTGCTTCTCTCCTTCTCAATCAATCCATCACTATTCACCCTCGTTGCCGTGTCCGTACCTCTACTAAAGGTGAAATCACCAGAGCCGTCCGTAGGCTTGATGCTGTATAATTTGCCGTCTTTTACTCCCGATGGGATTAGGGCGAGGCTTGCCGAATCAAATAAAGTTGCCATAATTATAAAAGTGCATTTATTGCGTTAATAGTACAATTGCGGGCCTCCGTAGACCCGCCATCTGCCGTTACCCTAATAGCATAGGGTTCAAACAGTAATCTACCTGCGTCAGCTTGTGGCATAGCTTTAATAGCCTTGTTCACACACTTTGGTGACTCCACAACACCTCCATCAGATTCTACCCTAACGATAAAATCCTTGACAGAAGCAAGTAGCTTACCAGCAGCCCTTCTTGCTATAAGAGATATGCTGTTTATTAAAATCATTTAGGAGGCCTTGTAAGCAATTACCTTACCCGAAGCAACAGCAACACTATCAAACTTACCAAAGACGATTGTGCCTTCTGTAAGAGTTACTGACGTAAGTGCATCACCTACCTGTGTGGTAGTCGTTATCACGCTATCTTCCAATGCTTGGATAGAGCGGCAAGACTCACTTGTAGAAGCACCAGCCGCTACAACTCTAAACCCGTAGTCACCTGTTGCAGACTGATAGAAGTTTCCTTCCTTTACAATAGTTTCGTATGACATTTTTATTATTGTTTTAAATTATATAATTCTGTTATAGTACAATCTCTCGCTTCTGTATCTCCACCTGCTAATACTACACGAGCAGCGTAAGCGTCAAATAACTGACGGCCTACATTAGCTATAGGAGAATTGTTTATTTCATTTGCGACACAATCATAAGACTCTATGGTAGCACCATCCGCAAGAACCCTTGTCCCAAAGCCTTCATATCCAGAATAAACAGAACTACCAGAGTATCCACCTCTTACATATAGGTATTTAGGCTGCACATTAACCTGCACAGCATCCTTCATATATCCCGTTCCGTTATTCAGTAAATAACCCATTAATCAAAAATGGTTTGGTCGCTGAATACCGATTTGTCATTGATTGCCAAAGAAGCAATACCACTTTCGGTATTTAGTGTTATGTTGACGTAAGACTTCTCACCAGTACCTGTACCGCTGTTAGCCTCATAGTTCATCGTTAAGCCATCCATCCATCCACTGATAGTCACAGTGTCGTTGTTGTGTAAGAGAACGCAGCAGATGTCCTCTCTGCGGCTCATAAGGTCTATTTGATTTACCTTATTATCTACAGCAGGAGTTTGGATAGTAATATCAGTAGCAACAACACCTAATCCATTAGAGGTGTTCTTGTTCTCTGTAAAAGTTGTAGTTCCGTCCTTTGGGTTATGCTCAAAGGATACAGCGTTTAGTGTGTCTACTTGTGTTACCTGTGTCTCATCAAGAGGGTTAAAGGTAATAGTCAAGTCTTTTTGTAATAATAGGACAGCTTTCTTGATACCCCCTGTAACTCTTTTGTTACAATTGATATCAATATCGCTTAATAAGATGCTACAATTGAAAGCCATATATTTTTAAATAAAAAGGGGAGAGGATTGCTCCACTCCCCCTTGTGTTAATTTACAAGATTTGCTATTATGCAGTGATGTCACCAAATAATGAATCAGTAATTGAATAAGACAATCCAGCTTCCTCACCTGTTAGAGTTAATTGGAAACGGTTCTTTTCAGAACGACCAGTTCCAGAGTTACCATCAATGGTAGAAACATATAGACCGAAATCTAAACCACATACGTGGTGAGTTCCAGCAGCAGTCTTAACGAAAGCTACTAATTCTGGTGCGCCATTAGACATTTGGTCTAAAGCAGTGATACGAGTAGCATCCATCTTTGGAAATTCTGCGGAGATAGTTGGAACAGTAGAGAAAGTTCCGTCAGCGTTAGCGGTCTTAACTTCAGAGAATACAGAGAATCCATCTTTCAAGTTGAAAGAGAATTGAACTACATCAGAAGCAGCACCACTAACAGCAGATATTACACGAGTAGAATCATCTTTGGTAGTGATAGCAGTAAGAGCAGCAGCACGTGAAGCCACGTGAAGTTCTACAATACCACCAATACCTAAATCATCACATCCGTAATCAATATCAGCAAGAGTTACAGTACAAGCCATTTTTTATAGGGTATTAAAGGAAGGCCCGAAGGCCTTCCGTTATTATTTAATTAATTATGCGAAGTTTTTCGCGTAGACAATCTCTTCACCTTTCAAGTAAGAGAAACCTAACTTGAACTGTCCCCAGATTTTATCAGAAGACAATTCAGCTTCGTACTTCATATCAATTGCGCGAACGTCATTGTACTCATCAGTCAACATTACGATGTTCTGTGCAGCAGCAATCATAAATTCGTTAGCAGGCATAGATGGGAAGTGAATAACTTCCATACCGTAGTAGTTCGGTACACCACCTTCTACAACACCTTGTGGAGTAGTAGTGTAAAGACCAGCGATAGCGATTTGGTAGTGTTGCATAGCAGCAGTTCCCAAGAAGATAGCAGGTTTGAAATCACGGTCAGCGTCTCCGTAAACAGCAGCTAACATTACGTCACTCATTGTTTCGTAAGCACCTTCTAATTTGTCAAGGATGTTAGCAGAAGTTAATACAGCATCAGTGTCAAAGTCTAATACAGAAGCATCAGCAGCCATTTCAGTAGTCAATGCAGTACCTGCAACAGTCAATGCTTTTTCAGCAGACAATTTTGCGAAGTAGTCAAATACCCAATCCTTGAACTCTGCGTCCATAGTCTCTGGGTTGTTCTGACCTTTCTTCAAAAGAAGACCACGGTAAGAAGACTCAAGAGCGTTTTTACAGTTTAAGAAAGACCACTTGTAAGTAGTTACAGTCATTTCTTTTTCTCCGATTGTAGCAGCAGAGTTGCCGTCAAACACACAAAGGTCTGAACCGAAAGATAATGTAGCGTCAAAGATTGGTACGTTTACTTTAGCTTTAACACCATCTACAAGACGGAAACGGTTTAATACCGCTGCCGATTTTACCATAGTATCAATGAAGAGGTCTGGACGTCTGTCACCGTATGGCAAGTTTGATATTACTATACTCATTTTATTTTAATTTAAGAGGATTCGTTTAATTAATTTACAATAATTACTTGCGGTTAAAGAAGTTGTTAATCATATCCACTTTTTCAGAAGTGATACCATTAAAAACTACTGTCTTGTCTTCTACTGTCTCTTGAACTTCTTCAGCCTTTTGTTCAGCAGCAAATTGCTCCTCAACTTCCAACTCGTTAGCTTCTTCTTCAGCAGTAAATTCTTCAGAGACTTCCTCGGCAACTTCTTCAGTAGCTTCGTACTTGTCATCCTTCATTTCTTCTTTCTCTTCCTCCTCTTTGTGTTCGGGAGTATGAGCCAATTCTTCCTCATCTTCTTCTACAGCAGAGTTCTCTTCTTGAGACTCACCCATAGATGCGATGTGCTTTTGAATCATTTCAATGGCTTCCTTTAAATCAGAAACACCAGCGAACTTATCTTCAAAAGATGTCACAGCTTCAAGGAGCGAGTTGTTCTCGTTCTCCAAAGCTTCAATTCTTGCTTCGTACTTGTTAGTCATCGTCTCAAATTGAGCCTCCAACTTACCAAGTTCTTTGCCAAAACTAAATTCGTTCATTTGTTCTTCGTTATTAATTGTTGGTTTAATATCTGCCTTAATCTCAATAGAGAAACCATTTATCTCTCCATTTTCAATTGCAGTAAATAATTCGTCAGACTCAATCTTTGCCTTCACGAATACGGTTCCGTTTGGTAGTTTATAACCATAGTCCACAGACTTATCGTTATCACTCTCTTTAGTCCAAACTTCAAGCATCACTACATCGTCAGTATCGTTCTGATGGTTAATGCCAAATGCGTTAAATAACCCTTCTTTAGAATACTTGTACATAATCTCTTGGATTGTCTCCGCAGTGAAGCGTACATAGTAGTATCCCATTTCGGGTGAGAATCGTAGGATTTCCTTGTTAGGAATCATAATAGGTCCTACAACCTCTTTCTTCTTTTCATCAGCAAACATCTGTACCTTCTCTACTTCGTTGAAGTGGATGAAGTCTTCCTCAATAGCGGGCTTATCTACAAGAGAAATCTTGTACATCCCTTGAGCGATGTCTTCTAATGATATATCAAATAATGGTAAGTTATCCATTCTTCTTTGCTTTTTTATGCCACTTTGGTAGCAGGTCGTTATCTTGTACATACTTTGGATTAGACGGTCTTCCGTTCTTTACCAAGTACATAAATGCGTTTAGTCGGGCAAGTCCCCATTGTGTAGCACTTGTAACCTTTGGTGAGTGTCCTGTATTGAATGCACCCATACCACGAAGTACAACACGCTTTGCAGCTCCCATACCCACTTTCTTATCGGGGTACTTCTCGTTGTAAGCGTCTACCTTATTCTTTATAGACTTAAGAACTTTTTCAGATAGCTTTCCACCTTTTCCAACACCTTTAGGATTCTTGTTAGGAGTATCGCTTTTAGGTGCTTTGGGAGATTTCTTAATGCTTCCATCCTTTCCTTGTGTAGCATAATCATCCTTGACTTTACGGTCACCCCACGGGACGTCAGCCACATCAACACTTGCCTTAACTGTTCCGTTTCGTATGCTTTCAGCTTTTCTAATTGCCCAGTTAACACCGCTTGTTCCTCCCCAACCAAGCCAAGCCACATAGCCTCTATCTTTCCAAGGCGTGTTCTTATATTTAGGGTCAATCGCAGCATTCTTTCTATGGCGATTAAAAGCAGCCATTCTCGCAATAGTTTCATACGATAGTTTTCTTTTTGATGCTAATTGGTTTGCACGAGTCCAGCCCACAGAGGTCATTCCCTTAACTTCTTTTCCGTACTTCTTCTTCCACTCAAGAACTTTCTTGGCGTTGTTAGTAGCAGATTGTGGGTAGTCGTTGTATGTAGCCATAAACTTTTTAAAGTGGTGGCGCAGTATAAGCCATCAAATTAATTTACAATTATTGTAATATCCCTTCTATAGTAATGTAAGCAAAATCATCGTACACTTCACCGCTTGCGCTCTTAACGAGTATTCCACCAGAGGTTATTCTTGTAGCCGTTAAGGTCTGTAAGAAGAAGTCTAATGAAGCGAGGTTAGAGGTAGGCACAACCATATCAAACTCTATGCGAGGGTTCTCACTCTGTATAATCTTTTCAGACGTAGCAAAGATGTCATCGTAGGTATCCGTTGTATCCCCGTTTTCATCTTCAAACATAAGGCTCCACCCTGCTGTGTTATAAGGGAACAATCTTCCGTTAAATGTGTGTTGTGTAGAAACGTCTATGTATATACGCTCTGTTTCTGTAATCATCTGACCGCTTTGGTCATTTCCTTTTAGTTTTATAAAAGGCTTTTTTAGATTACTTGCAAATAAAGGCTTGTCTAAATACGCAAATCTTAAACCTACATCTTTATTCTTTGTGAATATATTAGGAGTAAATCCAAGTTCTTTTTCGCTAAACGCTCCGTTCTGAAAGTTTTGGTTACTATCCATATCAGAGGCATCTGGACCACAAACAGAACGATAGTATATAGAAGAATTGAGGTCAAACTTAATCTCTACGATACCTTCTGGATTAATCTCCTGTAGAGTAGAACCAATAGTTACACCATCGTTATTTAAATCGTCAAAGTATAAATTATAATCTTTGTTGTTTATCTCAAGTAATTTGACCTTATCTCCTCCATTACTAATCTTTATAGACTTTAAATCGTCTATTAGACTATTTATGTTTTGGCTACCCGTTCTTACAATTGATAGGGGGTCTATGCGAAGGACGTGAGTGTGTAGCGCAGGGTCGGGGTCAGAGTCATCAAACTCATAGAACAAACCACAGTCAAATCTTTTTAGAAGTGCTGTAAGTATTTCCGATACATTTAAAGGACAAGTTTGGTTTATAGAGTCACTAATTACAAACTCATCTGTAAGCTCATACAAAAGAGTATCAGCATTAGAATTGAACTTTATATTAAGCTCACCATAATTGTCTATTCTTGTTACAAGTTTTCTTAATTGACCTACGCTGAATAAAGCCAAGTTGAACGCATCTGCTTCAGCGGGATTGTTACCGCTATAATTTGTCGCATAATTAATTTCAAGACTACCGTCAAAAGGCTCAATAAAATAGTTTACACCGTACCTGCTTCCGCCATTAATAAACATTTCTTGGTCTTGAGGCATATATGCCGTAAAGTCCTCAAATAACAAAGTGTCATTAAAAATAGTACCGTGAGGAAGTATTGCGCCTGTGCCGCCTGTTGTACTATCGTCACATTCAAAATAGTCAAAAGGTGCTTGATTACTGTTTTTGTTTGAATTACCTTGCTGAACAGACATAACATTACTCATATCCAAAATCAGTTCATCGCCTTGTGAGTCCTGCAAAGCTATTTTCTTTGACATAAAACCATCCTCGTATACACCTATGTATACTTTGAATCTCATATCAGAAGGTGAATTTATTGTAATGCCTTCAACGAGACCGTCTTCACCAGCTATAGGTATCTCTAATTTTGGTCTTTCTATAGTCAAAGATGTTGCACCAGAGTTAAGCCTTATATCCGCATTAAAAGATACTTTAGGACAAAAGAAGCCTCGTATACCATCAAAGAAATAATCTCCTTGGTCATCTAAATCAGCAGGGTAGAAACCCATTCTTTTTTCAGCTCCCCAGTCTTGAGTGTCATATAATGGATTGCCTTCAGCATCAGTCCCGTAATTACCCGCAGTTTCCATATTGCCAAACCACTGGGTGTGTATCTGTTTTTTGTTTCCATTAAGGTCTTCACAGGAGTTTAAAGACTGATTTGTACCCGACCAAGCAGGTGCTTGTCTAACAAAGAAGTTTCTTCTGTTTACATCCTCTTTTGCAAGAAGCTGTGATGGTATAACCATATGCAACTTCTCCGCTTGGAAATCAGCAAACGCTGGTGTAGAAGCATAGGCTCCTAACTCAAATAACTTTGAGTCTACCCGAAGTGGGAAGGCAGCAGAGCTTATGTATGCTGTTAAATATTGTAAAAATCCCTTTACAGAAAACACAGGCATAATACCTGTTCTATCAATACCTGTTCCGTACTCAAGGAACTGCCTTGCGCCATATCCGAACTTACCATCTACATCATTACAAAAGTCAATGTATGGGAACGAGATAGGACGAGTATAGTCTGGGTTTACTCCTCTTGTTCCTGCCTCACCACCGAAAGCAACAAGCTTTTTAAAATCTTGAAAAGTATGTCGTGTTGTGTAATAGTTGTCCGTATATAGCTCACCAAGTTTGGTGTCCTTAACTTGAGCAAGATACTTTGACAAGTAGTCTTTTAGTTCTACCTCTATATAAGATTGTGCTGAATTGTATTCAAAAGAAACAACATTAAGTATACCCGCTATCTCTGTTGAGCTGCTTCCGTATACCGTAATCTTAAAGTAGAAGTCATCCTTTGGAAAGTCTAATGCAGGAGATGTTATAGGTTCAAAGTCAAACCTATTAGATGCCTTGTTGTTAGTTGTTAGCGGTATACGAAGTTTAGTGTAGAAAGGTAGCTTAACCTTATCAATCTCTACGCTGTCGTAGAAATCTAAATCATATTCCAATTGTTGCTCTGGAAACAGTTCAACATCATAATAGCTATTGGCCAAGTTGGTCCTGCTAATCTCTAACTTAAACTCCATATTAACGAGTTGCGATATTAAATTCTAATGAAGACTTAAACTTGTTGTTTAGTGTATCTAACGATATGTCCGACAATCCTACACCATACGCCTTGCTGTCACATAGGTCTGCAAAGGCAACATCGGAAGATGTTATTACAGGTGATGCTCCGCCAAAGTATGTATCTCTTTTAGTAGGTATAATTAGAGAGTAGGATATATTTGATGTGTATTGATTATAAGCCTTTGAATACAATCCGTTCTCTACATCCACACCTATTCTATATACGCTTGTTTCGTATACATCTGTATTGTTGTATTTAAATACAGTCCCCGAAAAGTTGGTCAAATCCACAGGGTATATGTCTTTATCAAATGTTATTTCACCTGTATTGAAATCCGTACATACACCGTAGATTGCCTTTTCATAAACATCGGTGTAAACTATCTTTACAACGTCTCTATTTCCGACAGTACCAATAGCACCCGCTGTCGCTCTGACAACATTATCAGCAGACTTCAGAAACGCTATTCCGTTATACTGTGGGTCAGTTCCTTGTGTGAATTTTCTAAATACTAAATCAGCCATTATATTCTGTCGTTTCTATCTCTAATTCTACGTTCTGTAGCGTTACCACGCAAGTCTTTGTCTGCAACATAAGCTCTTACAGGCTTACTTACGCCTATAGCTGTTGAGGTAGTAGCCTCTGCAATAGCCTTTAGGTAATCTACACTTTCATTGCTTTGGATTGACACGAGTCCACCTGTTGCGAACTTATGTTGGCCCTGTAATGGTCTTACCTTGTAAGAATTATTTATACGCTCAAGTAAGTCTCGGTGCATATGAGAGGCTTTTTTATTTACTATAAACTCTCCACCTTCCATTTCATATCCACCTTTACCCTGTACAGAGAATGGTACACCGCCTTCAGAGTGAGAAGGTCCATTTACCATACCCCCTTCAGCAAACTTTTTAGGAACAAACTGACGCTGATTAATAGCTGCAACTTGTCCTGCATAAGATATTGCCGAAGCTCCAGATGTTATTAATGCGTTAATAGCACTTGCTGGGAATGGCACTCCTGCAAGAACCTCATTTATGAAAGCTTGTGCAAGAGCAGCAAGATAATCAGCTTTAGCGTTATTTAAGTCTTGCTTTTTCTCTGCGTTAAAACTTTGTCTTTCTACACTGTTCTCTTCAGCTACTTGAGCTTGTCTTAACTCTTTTTGCTTCTGTCTAAATTGAGACTCTGTAATTAATTGATTATCAAGTTGAGATTTTAATATATCTCCTTCTGTCTCGTATCTGTTTTTTATTAAATCAATTTCTGCATCTAATTCATTTTGAAGTTGCTGCAAACGCTCATCGGCTATATTTTGATATATATCATTAGCCATATCCGCGCCTTCTTGAGCAAGTTGCTCTCCAAGTTGAAGAAGAGAATAAGCTGCTTCATCACCAAGTTTTTGAAAGAACGTCCTTGCCTCTTCTATAGACTCTGGTGGAAATACGGGTGCCAATTGCAACGCTTCATCAGAATCCTCTAATATATCGGCAACATCTTTGGTTAGCTTTTTAGCAAATTCTTTTATGTAGCCTTTTGCTTCGCCAGTAGTGGAAAGTGAGGCCATCGCTTTATACAGGTTAGTTACAATAGCCTTTATATCAGCATCATCAAACTGAAAATCTGCAATTTGCTGCTGAAGTGTTTCCAACTTACCTATTTCAGCAACAGTTTTTTTGTATTCATCAGAACCTTTGGTGAGTTTATCAAGGCTGTCTTTTGAAGCATCTATTTGCGTTTGAAGGTTTGCGTATTCTTCATTGGCAAGTCTGTTGGCTTCTAAAGCTTGTTTTTGATTTATTATCTCATTTTTTTTGCTTTTTAAAAGTTCTTGTCCAGCTTCTGTAACTTTTAGAATTGCTCGTTCTTGACCCGCGGAAGCAAGTAAATCATCTTTTTTTGTTCTTATAAGTTTTGCAGTTTCCTCAATAAGACCTCTATATGCTTGTTGACCTTGTTCGGTCATACCTGATATAGCATATCCATTCTTTAGTATCTGCTCATCGGAATAAGATATCTTACCTCTGTCAATAAGTGTTTGTCTTGTTATCTTTTCAGCTTCTTTATAGATATTCTTTCCGTTTTTAACAACTTCTTTAGCGGCTGTTTCCGAACTTTCAGATATTAATTCAAAGAAGTCGTTATCTTTTAGTTGCTTGTAAGCAGCCAATTGATTTTCAACAGCTTCTGGTAATACTATTTTAAAGAAGTTGTTAAAAACAGTACCACCAATAGTGGAAGTGTCAGCGAGTTTAATTAAGAAAGCATCAAAAGCAGAATTTAATAATTTAAATTTACCCGAAAGCGTGTCTATTTGTTTTGCTGAAGCTTGCGTAGCAGCACCTAATTCACCAAATTTACCAGAATATTCCTCAAGCTTGTCAATGTTATTAATAAGCACAGTAGCTTGTGCTACCGCTGTCTTGCCAAATACCTCTGTAATCTCATTTAATGATAATTGCTCTCCTTTTAAAGATGTTAAAGTTTCCTTTAAACTCTCTCCAGATTCTCCTACCTCAAGCAAAATCTTACGAAGACCTGTACCAATACGAGATGCTTGGAAACCACTGTCTGCAAGAACACCCATTGCTGCTGCCGTTTCTTGGAATGTAATACCCAACTGCCCCGCAATAGGAGCAACATAGGCAATTGAAGTCCCAAAAGACTCAAAAGATAGTGCAGAGCCGTTAATTGCCGAGGTGAGTGTATCCGCTACAGAAGCTGCTTGTGAAGCATCAAGATTAAAAGCACGAATGGTAACACCAACTTTCTGTGCAATATCGCCAAGTCCTACGCCCAAAGCTTGTGCTGCGTTAGCTATAGCAAGCGTAGACTGTTGTATTTCTGCTGCTGAAAAACCAAGTTTACCAAGTTCTGTTTGAAGACCTGCAATTTCTACAGCCGTAAATGTCGTAGCACCTGCTACATCAAGAGTGTTTTTTCTTAAAGATTCAAGTTCAATTCCTGTAGCATTGGTAACAGCACCTACTCTGGCAGTAGCTGACTCTAATTCTGCAAATCTCTTTACAGCACCTACTGTAAAAGTCTGTGCAAGTCTTAAAGCTCCATTAAGGAGTAAGTAACCACTATAGAAAGATATAATGGTTTTAATATTCTTGAGCATCGTTGCTCCAAACCCTTTTGACTTCTTATTGTTGTCATCAGTGTTTTTACCGAACTTCTTTTGCTCTTTATTAGCCTCCTTTAAGTTGTCTTTGTACTTTTTAGTTTTAGCCGAAGCCTTATCTACTTCTTGCTCAAGTTTCTTTGTACTACCCGTTATTTTAGAGATAGTCTTATCAAGGTCAATTAAACCTCCAGATACTTCTCTTACAGCTTTTGCTAATTTGCGTAGCGCATCTTGTAGAAACTGTATTCTATTACTTTGTTCTGCCATTTTATAGCTTGCTTAACATTTTATCTAACTTATTGATTACCGTTCCATAGGTGTAATCATCGTAATCATTTAAATAACGGGTGAAGGCTCTTTGTAAGGCCCCGTTAAGTCCATTCTTCCCTTTAAGGAAGCCTAACCAACCCGTTTCTCTAACTCCAACTGAACTAATCTTTTTTGTAACGTGGTATGATATGTTCCAAGCTGCGCTTGTTGTCATTTCGCCTCCACTTATGTTGCCTCCTCTATAGAACCACTGACCTGTAGGGTATCTGTTTGCCTTGGCTAATACCCATCTGTATATATCGTTCTGATTAACCACGTCTGGCTTACCACCTTTATCAAGAGTATCTCCATAAGCTTCCATATCAATTCTTGCGGAAACTTGCTCAATCCCAATACCTAAACCCAAATAAGCATCAACTTTAATTTTTGATGTTATTCTTTTGCCCCAATTTGTCTGACCGTCTTTATTAGGGGTAATACTTTTCTCTAACCTACCAGTTGCTTTGTGTATATAAGGTTCCCCGTCTATAGCAGTACCTTTTAAGTTAGATTTTAATCTGCTTATTATCTGTGATTTATTAAGCTCTTGTTGTATGTAGAAACGCAAAGCACCCTGCTGCTGTTGTTTAGCGGCATCGCGGTTCTTCATTCTATTTACATTAACAGCCATTAAATGTCAATGTCTCTCAAGTACGGATTTCTTCCTACAACGAATGTTGCGTTACTTACAGAGGCAGTGATGTTGTAGTCTTCTGAAGAGAAGCCTCTCATACTAACCTCTTGGAAGCTTTGCTCACCATCAAGGTTTTGTATGAAGTAGTCTTGTAACTGACCCATCACGAATAAGTTCTCTTGATTAGAGTTTATAAGCGACAAAGGTTGGTCTACAGCTACCTTGTCTACAATCACTATATTGAAGTTAACATCGTATATAGGGTTGCCACCATCTCTTGAGATATTAGCATCCTCTAATGCGATGAACAATCCTCTATGATTGATTTGTATGTTCTCTAAATCGTCTAATGAGTTGAGCAGCTTAAATTCGCTAACCATAGAATGATTAGTTCCAAATTGCTCAAACAACTCGTATATAGTGGTTAAATCGTTCACAGCGGTCTTTTCTTAATTTACAATTTACGGAGTGCCTCTGATTGTCTTCTATTCGCATCATCTATCTTATTCTTCTGCGCGAGGTATGACATTTCGGGTAGTACGCTTCCCATAGGTAGCATATATATCTCTGCATACCTTCTGATATCTTCTTGTGCTAACATTCGCACTATAGAGTAC
>Ga0228643_1000097_pt1 | contig 35575 bp, 54 predicted proteins | sample 55DmetaG_FD_190533 | JGI IMG/M metagenome (GOLD analysis project Ga0228643, IMG submission 190533) | Seawater microbial communities from Monterey Bay, California, United States - 55D | ecosystem: Environmental > Aquatic > Marine > Coastal | place: USA: California | collected 2016-11-08
GCCTGACGATCAAGCAGCGGGCCGAAGAGATCATGGCGCTCTGCGAGATGCTGGAGAAGCGGCTGTGAGCAAGCATTCCCTGAAATCCAAGCGCAGGCACCCCGACGCGATTCGTGAGCGCTTCGAGGTGGGCCACATAACGTTTGAAATCTGCGACCACCCAGAAGACGGCAGGACGTTTGCGCTGATCGCCGGCCAAGCGCTGGAGGCGAAAGACCGCCGCCCGCTGTTCACTGGCTACGTTAAAAAGGGCATGGCCACACAGCTTCGCAAGCTGGCACACCGATTCGATGAAATGGAGGAAAAGCTATGAGCGACGATGCTAAGACTTACGCTGAGCGCATACGCCAAAGGGCTGTAATGATGAAAAAGGATTTACGCAGAACGCCAGTCAGCTTGAGCGAAAGCCAGAGAGACGCTTTCGTTCTGACATTTGCCACACATTGCCAAGCAATCATAACGCATTGCGAGCATATGAAAAGGGAGGAAAATCTATGACGGAAAGCCTAACACCGCTGGAGCGCTGGAAGGAGCTGGCGATCATCGAGAACGCGCGCATGAAGCGCAGGCTCATTGGCCGCGATGACATGCACGCGTATGCCCATAAGCCGTGGCCGCTGGAGAAGCTGCGCAAGGAGATTAAGCGCTGCCTGAGCAGGCATGGCGAGCTGTCGGTGGGCGACTTGTGCAGCATGATCGAGCAAGACGCCGTGCATATCGACATTGGCCTGAAGACCATGCGGGAGCGGCGCACGATCATCAAAACGTCGTTCATCGAGGGCCAGCAGCTGTACCGGCTGCGCACGCAGGAAGAGTTCGCTTTCTAGCTCTTGCACAATGTTAACGCGGCGTTATAGTAGCCGGATCAACGGAGGTAATTATGAACACTGAGATGAAACAACTTGGCTCGCGGATCGATGCCAAGGTATTCGAGGCGCTGCGTGACTTGTCCAAGGAGAAGCGCATAAGCATGGCGTCGCTGACGCAGATGGCGATACTGCGCCTGCTGGACGAGCATGGTGTGGACGTGCAGCGTGGATGATGATTTCACACTGACGCCGGAGCAGCATGCTGAGATGTCAGCGGTTGCCAGCAACACGATGTCAGAGGCAAACACGCTGATGCGTGACATGATGGCGATTACTGAGCGCACCGAGCTGCCGGATCTCGCCAAGGTGTATGCGCTGGGCGCTGCGCTGCAATCTGTGATCGGCTTCATGCGTGAAAACGATTGCGACGTGCAGGACGCCATCGCCATGACCATGGGGATCATATTTGAGACATACAGCACGCCCGACAAGGAGGACATGCATTGAGCGTCGTAACGTGTGGCATAGACTGCGGTTACCGCACAGGCGGCGTGGCGCTGGTCGGTGAAAACTGGTCTGAGGTGCATGACCTGCCCGTCTACAGCGAGGGCGGCGTAGACGTCGTGGCGCTGATGGACATTCTCACGTCGCTCGATCGGCTCGACCACATATGGATCGAGAAGCAGCAGGCGATGCCAAAGCAGGGCGTGTCCAGCACGTTCAAGCTTGGTTATGCGTTTGGCCAGATCACGACGACCGTGGCGCTGTCGCGCACGCGCTACACCATGGTGACGCCGGTCGTGTGGAAGCGGGCGATGAATCTGCCAAAGGATAAAGACGCGGCGCGTAGGATGGCGCAGCAGTGGTTTCCCGACAGGGCGAGCGAGCTGAAGCGCAAGAAAGATGAACACAGAGCAGAGGCGCTGCTGATAGCGCTATACGGAAGGGGGAAGGCATGACCATATCAACAACCATGTCCAACGAGGAATACCACCTGAGCGACGCGCTCAGCGCCTCTGGGGCCAAGACAATCGCCATGAAGTCGCTGGCGCATTACAAGTATGCCGAGCGCAAGGAAAGCAGCGTTTTTGACGTGGGCACGGCCACGCACACGCTGGTGTTCGAGCCGAGTTTAGCGTCCACCGTATGGTGCGGGCCGGAGACGCGGCGCGGCAAGGAGTGGACGCAGCACAAGGCAGAGGCCGACGCCAACGGCGCGCTGCTGCTAACGGAAGGCGATTACAAGATCGCCGTTGACGCGGCAAACGCGGTGCGCAGCAACAAGGAGGTGGCCAAGCTTCTATCCGGCGATCTGGTCTGCGAGGCCAGCATATTCGCGAAGGACACGCAGACAGGCGTGGACATGCGATGCCGCCCAGACGGATGGCGTCGTGACATCGGGGCGCTGATAGATTTGAAGACAACCATAGCTCCAGACCCCGAGGGCTTCAGCAAGCAAATCGCCAATTATGGCTATCACATTCAGGAAAGCTTCTACCGCAGGACGATGGGCCTGATCGGGGAGGAGATCGACAGGTTCATCTTCATCAGCGTGGGCAAGGAAGCACCTTATCCCGTTGGTGTTTACGAGCTTGACTGGCGCACGCTCAACGAGGGCGACGCGGCAGTTCAACACGCGCTGGAGCAGTTTGCGATAGCGCGTAATACGGGCGTCTGGGATTACGGGTATGGGGAGCTGCAAACGCTTCAGATACCACGCTGGGCGTTCAACTTCACCGCGTCACACGGCGCATAACACAGGCACACAACGTCAGGAGACAAACATGCCAATATCATTCGGAGAATCATCAGACGCGAGCGGCGCGTATATACGGGTCAACCTTCCGCAAAACCGCTGGACGGTTAACAAGGGCGGCGACCCCGAAGCCATCGACATGGCCAAGGGCATCGCAATCGACATTGCCAACGTGAAGTTCGGGTGGCTCAAGATCGCCGTCGGAACGCGCGACTGGCAGGAATGGCCATCGCCATCGCAGCCGCTGCCTAAGCCGACCGAGACGGACGCGGAAGGCAAGCCAGCGTATAAGCAGGGCTTCGACGTGGACTGCTGGATGTCGGACGGCACCAAGGCGCAGTTCAGCAACAACTCATACGGCACGGGGCAGTTTATCGCCAAGCTGTACAACCAAGCGGAAAACGCGCCAGAGTTTGCGCAGGGCATGGTGCCGGTCGTCAGCGTCACGACGTCCACGCCTGTCGTGGTCGGCAAGGGGACGTCATACGATCTGGGCTTTGCCATATCCAAGTGGATCTCGAAACCCGCAGACAGCACGCCGCCTAAACCGGAGCCGGTGCCAACCGCAGCGGCACCAGTATCGAGCGTTGTAGACGCAGACGACTTCGGCTTCTAAGATAACAAGCTCCACGCCTGCCACGGCGGGCGTGGACACATAAAAACGGGAGAGCGGGATGAGCGTAAATTATTTTGCAAAGGTACGGGAAAGCGTCGTTTCCGAGATCGGCATGGCTCCGCAGGGGCGTCGCAACGAGGCGCTGAACCTAGCGGCATACGCGCTGGGTCGGCACGCGCACATGGACGCCAGCAACATCGACAGCAGCGTCATAGACTTGCACACGGCGGCCAAGGCAATCGGGCTGCAGGAGCACGAGATAAAGGCAACCATTGGCAGCGGGTTCAAGCGGGGCAGCGAAAACCCGAAGACGCTGGAGAACGATGACGCGATGCCGTTTCAGCCGAGCGAGATGGATCGCCTGATCGTAAGACTTGCCAGCAAGGATCTGCTGATCCGCGACGAGGAAACGCGCGCCGAGAAAATCGCAAAGGCGCAGGCCGCGTGGGAGCGCAGCGTGCCGATATCGCGCGAGAACAAGGACGCCGTCAGACCGGCGCTGCTGTATCTGAATAACCGTGGCATGCGAGCAGGCGTGGCGGAGGGCGTCGCGCGGTTCAGCCCCAGCTTATACGATGGGCCGGCGATACTGTTTCCCGCAACCAACGAGCAGGGCGAGCTGTGCGGCGTGCAGTCGGTGCTGCTGACGCCGGACGGGAAGAAGCGCGAGCATAACAACATCAACAAGTATTCACGCGGATCACTGGTCGGCAATGCCATGCGGATCGGCGACCAGCATGAAGGTGGCGCGATCATATTGGTTGAGGGGCCAGAGGATGCGCTGAGCGTGCGTCAGGCGATCATGGGCCATGTGGAGGCGACAATCGTCTGCACGTTTGGCAAGTCTGGCATGAAGACGTTCAACGCGCCACGCGCATCAGACGTCACGATCTGCGCAGACCCCGACTTAGACGTGGAGGCGGTTGCAGACGTGCTGCGCGGCGACGGCAGCACAGACGTCCACGTCGTGCGCTTCGACGCGCTGGGCGTGGAAAACGTAAAGGACGCCAACGACTACCTGCAGGAAGCCGGCGCGGAGAAGCTGCGCGAGGCGCTGGCGCTGGCGAAGCCGGTCGAGGAAGTAAAGCAGGAGCGCATAGCAGGCGAGCGCCAATGGCCAACTGCATACGAGCCAATAGACCCCGCGAGCATACCGGCGCGGCGGTGGATCTACGGGCAGCATTACGTGCGAGGCCATGTCAGCGTGCTTGCCTCGGCGGGCGGCGTCGGGAAGACGTCTCTGCAAATCGTGGAGGCGCTCGCAATCGGAACGGGCAAGCCGCTGCTGGGCGAGGCCATACACGAGCCGTGCAAGGTGTGGATCATCAACCTTGAAGACCCGCTGGAGGAGATGCAGAGACGCCTTGCGGCGGCGATGCTGCATTACGGCGTCACCGCCAAGGAAATACGGGGGCGCTTGTTCCTCGACGCCGGCAGGAGCTTGAACATGGTATTCGCCAACCAAGGGCGCGACGGGATCGAGGTAAACGACGAAATGCTCGACTACATGGCGGCCAAGATCAAGGAGAACGACATCGGCATGGTGATGATCGACCCGTGGGTCGGCGCGAACCAGATCAACGAGAACGACAACGTGGCTATGAATGCAGCCGTCGGTGCCGTGCGTAGCGTATGCGACGAGACAGACTGCGCCGTGGCGCTGGTGCATCACATCCGCAAGGGCAACGGCGACGAGGCGACCATAGATAGCGTCAGGGGCGCGGGGTCGCTGATCGGGGCGGCGCGTGCGGCGCGGGTCATCAACAAGATCAGCGCGGAAGACGCGCAGAAGCTGGGCGTGTCAGAGGCGGAGAGCCTCGGCATATTCCGCGTGGATGACGGCAAGGCAAACTTGGCACCGCCAGCAGCCAAGGCGGTCTACCGGCGAATGGTGGGCGTGCAGCTGCCAAACATGGAATATGTCGGCGTGGCCACGGAATATGCGATGCCGGATCTCTTCGACGGCGTGTCGGCGCGTGACGCGATGAAGGTGCAGCGCGCGGTGGGCGACGCGGAAACGCAGGGCGAGCCGCTCCGCGCAAACGTGCAGGCCAAGACGTGGGTCGGCGTCACGGTGGCAGACGTGCTGGGGCTAGACTTGGAGAAGCGACACGAGAAGGCGAAGGCCAAGGCAATCGTGGGCAAGTGGATCGAGAACGGCGTGCTGCGCAAGACGTCTGCGCCAAGCAAGCGTGACGGCAGGGAGGTGCCGTGCGTGGTGGTGGGTGAATGGATAACGGGAGAGGAGGCTGGGATATGATGGCCAGCGAAATGGAGGGCGTCGGGGGCGTGGTATCTGGGGGCGTTTCCGCACGTTCCGCACTTACCGCACTTATGGTGCGGCGTGGTGCCGAGGGTGCGGTAAATACGGCAAGAAATCTTCCGCCGCACCACTTGCATATATATATGCAAGGTGCGGAGAGAAGTGCGGGCGTATTTATTCAAGGTGCGGAGATTGTTTTGATGGGGATGCTTAGGGGGCGCGGTCATGGTTAAGCATAAAGGGCGTCGGCCTACGGCAAAGCAGATAGCGGCAAAGGGAACGTTCACGGTTGGTGAAAGGACGGAGCCTATACCGGCGGCAGTCTGGGGTCAGCTGGAGCCGCTGGATCGGGTGGCGCGGGAAATGACGGAGCGGTGGGGTGACACGCTGCCGTCGCTGGTCACGCCGGATCTGGCGGGCAAGTTCGAGGCAGCCTATGAGGCGCTGAAGCAGGCGGTCGTGGAGCGTGATGTCGTTAGGACGAACAAGATCGCCACGCAGCTCATGGCGGGGTGGAAGCGGATGGAAGCGGAAGCGGAGGGCGCGGGGCATAAGCCGCTGTCGCCGCACGCGTGGTGCGTGGAGGTGGAGGGCGGGAAGATCGTGTGCTTCGCAAGGCAGGGATGCGCCGAGCTGCGCAAGCGGTATCCGCAGTGGGTTGTGTATTCGTTTGAGGATGCCGCGTGCATACTGAAGCAGCACTTCAGCGAGGCGTTTCTGCAGAAGGCGTTTGAGGCGTTCCCCAATGCGAAGGTGACGCGTGTGGTGGATGGAGATGGCAACGATAACATAGAGGATGATATACCATGGTAACGAGGGAAGATATTTTACGCACGGCGGGTGATTTGATTACGGGCGACAGGCAGCGGACGTATGGCTCCGCAAAGGCGTCGCACGCGACCATCGCCGGCATGTGGTCAGCGTATCTCGGCGTAGACGTGACGGAGGTGGACGTGGCGGCGATGATGGTGCTGCTCAAGGTATCGCGGTCGCGGTCAAGCGATCACTCGGACAACTGGGTGGACGTGTGCGGTTACGCTGCGATAGCGGGCGAATTGGAGGCGTCAGGTGGGTAGGGTAGCCTGCGAGGCGTTTAGGCGTCTCATCGAGGCTCTACGGGAGCGTGAGGGCGTGTTTAGCCTCTGCGGCAGACACGCCGACGCTCAGACGCGCGTGCGCGAATACGCTTTTTTTACCAAATGGTCAAATATTGCGATGTCGCAGCGCAGCAATATCGCCAGCGATACAACCATAGATAGGTGTAAAACGCTAACATGCTGATATCGTTACATAATAAATTTAACATAATAACGATTATGCGATTCCAGCCGCAGATCCTGACCGTCTGGTCAGGTTTACCCCCCCCCACTTCGCGCTTCGACGGGGGCGTGTGTGTATAGAAAAGCGCACACACCCCCGCACCCCCGCACCCCCCCACGCGCTTGCCATACCCATGGCCCCGCGCTAAAATTTCCCGCGTACAAGGAGAAACGCAATGGCAGGCAAGGCGTTACGCAAGCGCATATTGACGGAGGTCGCCTCCAACGGCGGCGCAGATTGGCTGTTTGACCAGATCGCGTCTGGCGTCACCGTCGCCGAGTTGGCACGCCAATACGGCTGCACGCGCAGTTATGTTAGCAGGAGCCTGAACAGCGTGCCTGAGTATGCGGCTGCGCTTGGCAAGGCTCGCGGCGAGGCTGCGGATGCGCTGGTGGAGCAGGGCTTGGAGATGGTTGACGGATTGAGCGGTGCCAGCAGCCCGACGGAGATTGCCGCCACGCGCGAGAAGGTGCAGTGGCGCAAGTTCATGGCTGGCTCGATGAATCAGGAGCGCTACGGCACGCGCCCGCAGAGCAACGTCACGCTTTCCATTGGGGATTTGCACTTGGACGCGCTGCGCAAGTTTAGCGCCGACATGAAGCGCGTGAACAGCGACGCCGAGGCGGCCACGATTGACGCTGAATATGTGGAGGTGTCGGATGATTAAATTGATGCACGGCGATTGTTTGGATTGCATGGGTGAAATGCCCGATGGCTCGGTCGATCTGACAGTGACCAGCCCGCCATACGACAACCTTCGCACCTACAACGGCAACAACGAGCAGTGGGGCGAGCATGTTTGGCGTGATGTCATTTCTAGCCTGCATCGCGTTACAGCAGATGGTGGCGTTGTCGTCTGGGTTGTTGGTGATGCCACCATCAAGGGCAGTGAGACGGGAACATCGTTCAAGCAGGCGTTGTGGGCTAAGGAATGTGGGTTCAATCTACACGATACGATGATTTGGTCTAAGCCCACATTCTCTGCTGTTGGCGCTCTAAAAACAAGATATGCGTCAGTTTTTGAGTATATGTTTGTATTCAGCAAGGGCAGGCCAAAATCATTCAACCCTATAAAAGACAGAAAAAACAAATCATTTGGGCAGATAGTAAAAAGTCCAACTATTAGAATGCCAGATGGATCAACCAGAAAAAACAAGTATAATAAAATTAAAGAATTTGGCCAAAGGTTTAATATTTGGGAGTGTGCAACAGTATCGCAGAAGGGTTCCAATATTCACCCAGCGCCATTTCCAGAATATCTAGCGCGGGATCACATTATTTCGTGGTCGAATGAGGGCGACACAGTGCTTGACCCCTTCATGGGGAGTGGCACTACTGGTGTGGCCGCTAAGAGTCTTGGCCGCCGCTTTATCGGCATTGAGCTGGACGACACCTATTTCAAGATAACGGAGGATCGGATTAAATGAGTGAAGCCAACCCGTTTGACGACTTCGTTGTCGAGTATTACGACGACCCTGTGCGCTTTGTGCGTGAGGTGCTTGGCGCATCCCCGCTGCCATATCAGGCCGAGTTTCTGGCTGCCATTGCGTCGGGCGAGCGCAAGATCAGCGTGCGCTCTGGTCATGGCACCGGCAAGTCCACGTCTGCCTCTTGGGCGATGCTGTGGTTTCTGTTTCTGCGTTTTCCGAATAAGGTTGTCGTCACCGCGCCTACATCTGGCCAGCTCTTTGACGCGTTGTTCGCGGAGATGAAGCGGTGGATCAACGAGCTGCCGCAAAATCTGAAGGACATGGTCACGGTGAAGTCTGACCGCGTTGAGCTTACCGCTGCCGCGTCCGAAGCGTTCATCTCGGCCCGCACGTCTCGCGCGGAGACGCCGGAGGCGCTCGCCGGCGTGCATAGCGAGCATGTGCTGCTGGTCATTGACGAGGCGTCAGGTGTGCCTGAGAAGGTGTTTGAGGCTGCTGCGGGCAGCATGTCGGGCCACAGCGCCACCACGGTGCTGCTGAGCAACCCCACGCGTAGCTCTGGCACGTTTTACGAGAGCCAGACGCGCCTCGCCGGCAGCTGGTGGACGCGTCGATGGTCATGCGTTGACAGCCCTCTTGTCAGCGACGAGTTCGTTGACGAGATGCGCGCGCGGTACGGGGAGGAGAGCAACGCGTTCCGCATCCGCGTGCTTGGCGAGTTTCCATTGGCTGACGATGACACGATTGTGCCGTACCACTTGGCCGAGGCCGCGATGAAGCGCGACATCGAGGTTGCGCCCAACACGCGCGCCGTGTGGGCGATTGATCCTGCGCGCTTTGGCACCGACCGCACCGCGTTCTGCAAGCGCGAGGGCAGCGTGATTACGGAGATTAAGTCGTGGCGCGGGCTTGATCTCATGCAGACCGTTGGCCGCGTGATGGCTGAGTATGATGCGCTGCCCCCGTCGCAGCAGCCCAGCGAGATCCTTGTGGATAGCATTGGCATAGGGTCGGGCGTCGTGGATCGGATGCACGAGCTTGGCGCACCAGTGCGCGGCGTGAACGTGGCCGAGGCACCGTCGATGAAGGAGACATATAACAACTTGCGCACGGAGCTGTGGTTTAAGTGCAAGGCGTGGCTCGAGGATCGCAGCTGCAAGCTGCCCAACGACGACGAGCTGCTGTCTGATCTCACCGGCATCCGCTACGCGTTCACGTCTTCTGGGAAGATGGCTGCCGAGAGCAAGGACGCCATGCGCAAGCGCGGCCTGCGCTCGCCGGATCTTGCTGACGCCGTGTGCCTGACGATGGCGTCAGACGCGGCAACGGCCCTAAGCGGGCCGATGTCACGTTGGCGTGGTGCGCTCAAGCGCAATTTGCAGGGGATTGCGTAGGGCGGCGGTGCGCCTCGATAGCTTGCAGGCTGTCGAGGACGTCGTACCATGAGTAGTGGCATGAATACTCGACCACGCCTGCGTCGACGTATTTGTCAGCGCCGTCGATCCAATACATGTATTGGCGGCTGCCGTCGAAATATGTGTCGTATTGGCTTTCGATGGTGAAGCCGAGCTTGGCGGCCAGACGCTTTGCCTTGGCGCGGTCGCTGTCGGCAGGCTGCGCTGCGCGCTTTGGCTTGGCCGCTGCCATGGGCTTGGTGATCGCGCCCATCGACTGCAGCTCGAACACTTCGGCGACGCGTGCGCGGCGCTTGACGCGCTTGTCGCGGATCGAAGTGGGATCGCCGAGGATGCCGCACACGATGCGGCGGCCTTGCACAAGCTGCCAGTGCCAGCCCGCGACGATCAGGAATACGCGGTCGGCGGTGCGCTGCTTGACGGTGTGCTTGAGCCACGCCGCCAGCGTCGGGCCTTTGCTGCGACCCAGCGCGAGGCCGAAGCTTTCGCGCTTGCTATCGACGCCGCACATTTCGAGGGAGCGCTTGACTTCCCATGTGCTGGTGCCGGTGACTGACTTGCGCCCGCTGACGTGACGTATCAGGCGCGCAGCCTCGCCAGTGGTCATGCCTGTGATGGCGCTGATGACGGCTGGGCCGCAGTAGCGGTTTTTGTCTGCTTTGGTTTCGCCGTGGTTGATTGATTTGATTTTTAGTTTGGTCATATTGCCCTCCCGAGCGTTGCGGGGCCGCAGCCCCTGTTGATTTATACCTTAAGTTAACACAATGTTAACATAGATACAACCCCCTAAATGCAGCTATTTGCATTTTTCTGAAAAAAGTTTACCCTACCCCCACATAGACAAGCGTTATTGCTCGCGCTATCTATGTCTCAAGCGAGTTTCCTCCCTGTCTCGCGCAACTTGGCCCCGCCGCGTTCCTCCCATTGCGCGCGCGGGGTTTCTTTTTGGCGTTTTAGTGTTATTATGCTGGAAGATATAACGGAGGTTACGATGCCCAAAGTTGGATCAAAACATTACGCGTACACGCCCAAAGGCATGGCGAAAGCCAAGGCCGCTGCCAAGAAGTCTGGCAAGAAAGTGTCATACGCGAAGAAGAAGAAGTGATGTGGACGGCGCTGCTTCTGCTTTGCAGCGTCGAAGGCAAATGCTTTGCGTTTGGTAGCCCTGTGATGCAGAGCGAAAGCCAATGCATACAGTCCATACCAAGCGGGCTGAAGTACGCGCGGCAGATGTTTCCTGCATATCGCGCAACGGATTATCAATGCGTCCAGTGGGGCGAAGGAGCTTAGATGGCTAAGGGTTTATATGCCAACATCCACGCAAAGCGTAAGCGCATTGCCGCTGGGTCTGGCGAGAAGATGCGCAAGGCAGGCAGCAAGGGCGCGCCTACCGCGAAGGCGTTTAAGAAGTCAGCGAAAACCGCGAAGAAGAAATAGCATGGCACGCACCAAGGCAGAGAAGATCGCATCCGCGAAGAAGCGCCACGGGTTCACGGCGGTGAATAAACCGCGACGCGGTGGCCCGAAGAAGTTTGAGGTGCTGGCGGTTGAAGGCGACACAGTGAAGAAGGTTAACTTTGGCGACCCCGCCATGTCCATCAAGAAGGATCAGCCGAAACGCAAGGCGTCCTACTGCGCACGCTCCGGCGGCATCAAGGGCAAGAGTAGCAAGCTGAGCGCGAATTACTGGTCGCGCCGCGCGTGGGATTGCTGATATGGATACGCTGGATCTCAGATCGCAATACGCAGATTTAACGGGTGACGTTAAAAACGCTTACGCTATGCGCGAAGACGGGCCGGAGGGCTTCTTGTATTCCGATAACACGATACGGCGCGCCCTTGAGCAGCATGGAAGCTTGTATGACGATCCAGACACCGCATCGCGCAATCAGCAAGCCGCCAACCAGTTTTTTGCTGAGCAAGGCCCGCGTGCCGGCGTTTTATCATCTATGGCGCAGTCTCGCCTGCCAAACCCTACCGCGTCTAAGATGCGCGTTGAGGGGCTTCTTGGCGACGCCCGCGAGCTTTACGGGGTCGAAGACTATGGTCAGGCCGTGCGGTCTGGCGTGCGCGCCCTGAGCGAGCTTGTTAGAGGCGACCGCCGCAGCAAAGCAGGCGCTGCTATGGGCATATTTGATTTTTTGAGGAACATGTAATGGCGACCGCTGAAGAGTTAAGACGCCTACGCGAAGAGCAGAGCATCTTTTCTGCGCTGTATGATATGGCCCGACAGCAGCGCAGCGAGCTGGCTGCGGAAGGCCGCCGCCCCGTGCTTGGCGGGCTGCTGTCGAAAGAGCCAGTGTACGGCACCGACACGCTGCGATATGAAGGCATTGGCAACATGCTTGCGGGGCTGCTTTCGCCCGCTGCCAAAGCCGTTGACGCGCCTATCTCCGCATATCGCGGCACGATCCCGCAGGAAGACATGATAAGCGAAGCGCTTGGCACGGCGGGGCTGGTTAGCGCAGGATCTCTTGCGGCTTCAGGTCGCGGAGCTTTGGAATATGACCCTACAACGACACGCATTTTTGCTGGCAAGCGAGCCGCTGCCAGAACAGGTGACCATCGTCGATCTGCTACTGCAGAAGCTGAAAGTTTGCTTGAGCAAGGATTTAAGAATAGAGAAGTTTATGAGCGTACTGGCGTATTTAGAGGCGCGGATGGGAAGTTGCGCTTTGAGATAGACGATAGCGCTGCAAGCGTTTTAAAAGCCCCTTCACCTAATACAGCCATGCGATTAGAGGACTACTTAACCCATCCAGAGCTTTACGAGTTGTATCCATCAATGCGTGGGATGCCTGTTGATTTCAAGCAGCCTAAAGATATGGATGGTGCCGGTGGAACATTCTCACCGTCTAACCAAAGAATTTCATTGGCGATGAATGACCCAGAGAAAATGCGGTCTATCTTGCTGCACGAAGCTCAACATGCGGTGCAAAATCGTGAAGGTTTTAGCGGCGGCTCAAGCCCTACTGATGATTACTCAAAAACGCAGGCTAAAGAATTTTCTGACAATTTATTTTCCTCATCAGACGCCAAAAACATGCGGTATCAATATGACTCGTTCAACAACCAATACGATCAGATTAAGCCTTTGTATCAGGTTGAATACATTGATAAATTAAACAGCCTTTCAAGAAAGGCGATTGAGGGAAGGGCTAAACCCGCAGAAGTGACGCGCCTTCAAGATTGGTATAAGTACGGTAATAAAATTGTAGATAATTTAGGCCCAATGCCTAAGCGCTCTGGGGTTGCCCGTGACAATTGGATTGCATCAGCTTCTGCTCAATTGCGTGATTTTAGATTGTCTGAAATGACCGATTTTGAAAAAGATTTGTATAATGCTGCTCGCCGTAATTTTGACACACCCAAAGATGTTAAGAACGCAATAAAACGCATTGAGCGTAAAATTGAAAAACACAGAGCTGGGGCGTTTGGCTTTAGGGAATTGGTAAATAGAGCAAGGGAGGTTCAAAGTTTAAACGCAATTGACGCTTATTTGCGTGAGGCCGGAGAGGTTGAAGCGCGTAATGTTCAAGCAAGAGCCAACCCTGACAACCCAAAAGGCTTTCCTCTGGATACAGCAGAATTTTCACCAAATCAGCAAATTATAAGCAGCTTGCGGGCTGGTCAAAACTTAGTAGATGTTTCGTCTCAAGGGCGAAAACCTATTGGCAGAGGATTGTTAGACTAATGGCTATTTCAACATACACGGATCTAAAGACGTCAGTAGCCAGCTGGCTAAACCGCGATGATCTGACGTCTGTCATCCCTGATTTTATTTCGCTGGCAGAGGCTGGCATCAATCGTGACTTGCGGCATTACAAGATGATCGAGCGCGCAGATGCCACGCTTGATAGCAGATACGTGCAGATGCCTACGGATTGGATGGAGACTGTCAGGTTCAGCATCACGTCCGGCAACACGTATCGCCTTGAGCTGGTTTCGCGTGATGACATGCTTGAGTATCGGCAGAAGACAGCGGATGCGTCTGGCCGCCCACGGTTTTACGCAAACATTGGCGATACGATTGAGGTGTTCCCGACGCCTGATGCTGACTACACGATGCAGCTGCAATATTACGCTAAGACGCCCGCGCTGAGCGATAGCAACGCATCCAACTGGCTGCTGCTGGACGCGCCAGACTTTTACCTATATGGCACGCTTATTCAGTCGGCACCGTATTTGCAGGATGACGCCCGCACGCAGACTTGGGCTGCGCTTTACGCGGCGGCGTTGCAGTCGCTGCAAAAGGCGTCCGATGACACGCGATTTGCTGGTTCCGGCCTTAGAATGCGCGTTACTAGCTACTGATCTGAAAATGGTGTATTGTTCACCTAGATATATCTAACGGAGAAATCCATGTCTTTAACAAATGCATTTGAGACAAGTACGCTGAAGTATTTGTTGACCACCGACAGCGTAACGCGCCCTACAGCTTGGTACGTTGGCCTGTTTACATCTGACCCGACAGATACCGGCGCTGCTGGCACAGAGGTTTCTGGTAACGGCTACACCCGCAAGGTTGCTGCATTCACAGTAACTAACGATACCGCATCAAACTCTGCGTCAATTGAGTTTCCTGCGGCGAGCGGCGGCAACTGGGGAACGGTGGGCTGGATCGGCATCATGGACGCGTCTTCTGGTGGCAATATGATTATCCACTCTGCTTTGACAACCGCCAAAGCGATTAACGACGGCGATGTGTTCCGCATTCCTACGGGCGATCTTGACGTAACGGCGAGCTAATGGGCTTGCGCTCAACATATAACTCAGGGGTTTATGACTCTGGGTTATACGGCGAGCCTGAGACAACGCAGGGGGCTGCTTCTGCGTCTATTGGCGTTTCCGCGTCTGCGTCTGCCGTTACGATTGTAGACGGCGCAGCGTCCACAGCTATTGCATTTGCCGCATCGCAGCCAACTGGCGTGCGCGTTGTTGATGCGTCTGCAAGCATAAGCCTTGGCGGCATTGTTTCCGTCAGCGCGGTAAAATACGAGGTTATTCCCGGATTTAGACCGGGCTACGGGCTTAACACTTACGGATCGTATATTTACGGCAAAAACATTAGCATTGAAGAAGGTAGCGCCTCTGCGAATATTGCTTTTGCTGCGAGCGTTTCCGGCGGTGTAACGCGGAATGTTTCTGCTTCCACTGCGATTGCATTTTCTGCAACCGCAAACGGCGTTTACGATGTGGTGGCCTCAACTACCGCCGCTATTTCAATTTCGTCCGATATAGGGTATATCAGAATAAGGACTTTTGCGGTTTCCGACAATATTGCGTTTACGCCTGTCGTGAATGCTAGGTATAAGTGGGAAGACGCACCCGACCCGACAACCATATGGACAGAAGCATCTGATCCATCAACGACTTGGACAGAAGCAGACTATTTAGAGAGGGCCGCATAATGCCTACGACAACGACGAATTATTCTTGGAATAAGCCAACCGTAGGCGGCGACGAAGACGCTTGGGGTGGCTTTCTAAACGGCAACTGGGATGCTCTTGATACGTTGCTTGGCGGCGTTACAAACACTGAGTTTCAAATCCTTGATGGCGCAACTGTCACGACAGCAGAGCTTAATCTGCTAGACGGTGTTACAGCAACAACCGCAGAGCTTAATTACGTTGACGGTGTAACTTCTGCAATCCAAACGCAGCTTAATGCCAAGGTTGGCGCAACCTACACCGGCGATGTAGATATCACTGGCGAGCTAATCGTTGACAGCTACAACGAAACCTACGGCGCTGTTACATCAAGCTCCAACGCCACAACGGTAAATTGTGAGGCGGGCAACGCATTCAGTCACACGCTGACAGAAAACACCACGTTCACGTTCTCTAACCCACCAGCCAGCGGCACTGCGTATAGCTTTAGCCTTGAGATTATTCAGGATGCATCTGCTTCTGGGTTCACGGTCACTTGGCCTGCGGCTGTTGATTGGCCCGCTGCTACGGCACCAACACTGACAGCGACTGCCTCTGCGAAGGATGTTTTTGTGTTTTACACCCGTGACGGTGGAGCAAACTGGTACGGATTTACGGCTGGACAAGGGCTAGGATAAACGATGGCTACGAAGAAGAAGCTATTACAAGCGGCGGCTGGAAATGCTGGTGGTGCTGGCCTTGATGTAGATGAGGTGTTCAGCACATATTTGTATGATGGGACAAGTTCTGCTCAAACGATTACCAACGGCATTGACCTTGCTGGCGAAGGTGGTTTGGTTTGGATGAAGAATCGTACTTCTAGCTCTTATTCTCATGCACTTCAACATACCACTATAGCTAATGGAGGTTACCTTAGTTCAAACAATACTAATGCCTTTCAGGCGGCAGCAAACAACGGTATTTCTGCGTTTAATTCTAATGGGTTTACTTTTGATACAGGAAACTGGGAGGAGTTTAATAATTCCTCACATGACTACGCATCTTGGACATTCCGCAAAGCCCCTAAGTTTTTTGATGTGGTGACTTATACTGGGGATGGAACAAGTAACAGACAAATACCACATTCTATTGATGGGCCTGTGGGTTTTATCCTTATAAAAAGCACTTCCGGCACTGGCAACTGGTTAGCATGGCACAGAAGTGTTGATCCTGGTTATGGCATATTGGATTTAACTCTTGCGTTTACATCGGGTTCTAATGGCTTTTTAGATGCGGTTGCGGATACTTATTTTGAGACTTCTTGGCTTAATACATCTGGCGTATCCTACGTCGCCTACTTATTCGCACACAACAACAATGACGGTGAGTTCGGCCCTGATAGCGATCAAGACATTATCAAGTGTGGTAGTTATACTGGTGACGGTGGGGCGGGAACAACAGAAGTAGACCTTGGGTTTGAACCGCAATGGATACTAGTTAAAGCCTCCAGCGCAGCAGATAGCTGGTTTGTTATAGATAATATGCGTGGTTGGGCTACACATAACAACACAGCTAACGATGCATATCTTTTGCCAAACGCAACAAATGCTGAAAGTACAGGTGGCTTTTTAGATATAACTAGCACAGGCTTTAAGACAACACTTTATAGCAACGTCAATGTAAGTGGCAGAGACTACATCTACATAGCCATACGCCGTGGCCCTCTTGCTCCAGCTGAGACGGCGACTGAGCTGTTTGATGTTGTTACACGAACAGACAGCGGTTCAAATACTCAACACACTGTAGGGTTTGCCCCTGATGTTGTGCTTGATATGTCTCGTCCTTTATACAGTTTTAACTTTGTATATGATAGACTAAGAGGTGGCAAAAAGTATCTTGCTACAAATGCCACAAGTGCAGAAGGTACATTTGACTATATTACGTTTGATGATGAAACAGGGAAGTTTACTACTAAGACGCAAACGTCAGGTGGCATTACTTTTGTAGATTATGTATGGAAACGTGCGCCTAACTTCTTTGATGTCGTTGCTTATTCTGGTAATTATACAGCCAGAACAATAAACCACAATCTTGGTGCGGTGCCTGAGATGATGTGGGTAAAAAATCGCAGCGGTAATGCAGATTGGACTGTTTATCATAAAGACTTAGGCGCAACAAAATATATTGAGTTTAAAACTTATCCTGCCGCAACAAACTCAGCAAGATGGAACAATACAGCACCAACTTCAAGTGTTTTTACTTTAGGTGATCATGGAAATGTAAACGCTACTGGCGATGACTACATAGCCTACCTATTCGCAAGTCTAGCTGGCATATCCAAGGTCGGTTCAGTAACTCATTCTGGAACAACAAACGTGGACTGTGGCTTCTCCGCGGGCAGCCGCTTTGTGCTTCTGAAGCGCACTGATGCAACAGGCGATTGGTATATTTGGGATAGTACTAGAGGAATTGTATCAGGTAATGATCCGTATCTTCTGCTGAACACGACAGCGGCAGAAGTTACGAACACGGACTACATTGACCCGCTATCGTCAGGCTTCACGATTACCAGCAGCTTTACTGCTGGCGACTACATCTTCTACGCAATAGCGTAACTCAACTGACACAGGAGACTTTCAATCATGTCAGAATACCGCAACAGAACGACAGGCGAAGTTAAAACGCAGGGGCAATGGCGGGCAGCTAACCCCAATATGTCTTTGCCAAGGGTCTGGAAAGATGCAACGCTAGATGCACTAAACTTAGACCCAGTGCTGCGCAGCCCAGCGGCCACCACAACAGCATATCAAAGCTCAGTTCGTGATGGCGTTGAGCAGGATGCCAATGGCAACTGGGTAGAGAAATATGTTGCCCGTGACATGTTCCAAGACACCACTGAAGATGGCGTTACAACCACAAAAGCAGAGCATGAAGCGGCTTATCAGGCCACCTTGGATGCAGCAGAAGCAGAGCGTAATCGAACCAAGCGTGATGGTTTGCTGGCTCAAACAGATTACTTTGCGCTAACCGACGTAACGATGGATGCGCCGATGACAACCTACCGTCAGGCGCTGCGTGACATTACAGCCCACGCTAACTGGCCCAACTTGGCCGATGATGACTGGCCGACGAAGCCGTAAAGGGGGAGAAGGCACATGCCGTTGATCCCACTTAACATACCCGCAGGCCAATATCGTAACGGCACTGAATATCAGTCTCAGGGCCGGTGGCGCGATGCAAACCTGATCCGCTGGCACGAAGGCGCGCTGCGCCCCGTTGGCGGCTGGCGTCAGCGCGGAAGCGTTGACCTAGACGGCGTGACCCGCACGATGATTGCGTGGGAAGATAACAGCGCTGGCCGACGCGTGGCGTTTGGAACGTACAATAAGTTGTACGCCATGACGTCTAGCAATACTGTAAGCGAGATCACGCCCGTCGGCTTCACCGCAGGCAGGCAGGACGCTACGTCCTTCACTAGCTATGGTGGCGGGGTTTACGGCAGCAGCCTTTACGGTTTACCCGCAGAAGACACCGGCTCTATTTTGCCAGCGACCACATGGAGCTTGGAAAACTGGGGCGAATACTTGCTGGCTAACACAGCCGATGACGGCAAGATTTACCAGTGGCAGCTTAACGCTTCAACGCCCGCCGCCGTGCTGTCAAACGCCCCGACAAACTGCTCTGGCATGATGGTGACGGAAGAGCGTTTTGTGTTTGCGTTTGGCGCAGGCGGCAACCCCCGCAAGGTTGCATGGTCTGACCGTGAAGATAACAATACTTGGACACCAGCAGCAACAAACGAAGCCGGTGACATTGAGATACAAACCAACGGCACAATTCTCAAAGGATTACGCACACGCGGGCAGTCGTTGATCCTTACAGATCAAGACGCGCACACGGCCACATATAGCGGCCCGCCGTTTGTGTATGGCTTTGAGCGGGTTGGTACGTCATGCGGCTTGATTGCGGCCAACGCAGCTGCGTCGATTGACGAGGGCGTGGTGTGGATGGGCCAGCGCTCGTTCTTCATTTACGCTGGTGGATCTGTGCGAGACTTGCCGTGCGAGGTTGCTGACTATGTTTTCAGCGACATGAACAATGACCAGCGGTCAAAGGTTCACGCCGTTGTGAACAGCCGATTTAACGAAATCTGGTGGTTTTATCCAAGCGCAAGCGCAACAGAATGCGACAGCTACGTTGCATTTGATTACGCTGAAAATATTTGGACAACCGGCACGATTGACCGCACAGCTGGTGTGGATCGAGGCGTGTTTCGTCAGCCCTTCTGGATTGCCGCTGATGGCATTTTGTACGAGCAAGAGGTTGGCTTTGACTACGGTGGCCAAGCGCCGTTTGCCGAAACAGGCCCGATTGCGCTGGGCGTTGGCGAAAACGTAATGGCGGTGCGCGGCATGATCCCAGACGAAAACACGCTGGGTGACGTCAATGCCACATTTAAGACGCGTTTCTATCCAACGGATACGGAGCGAGACTACGGGCCGTATAGCATGGCAAACCCAACAAGCCTGCGATTTACCGGACGTCAGGTAAGAATGCGGGTTACAGGCAATACGTCATCTGATTGGCGCGTCGGCATCATGCGGCTTGACGCAGTGGCTGGCGGGCGCAGATGAGCCGAATACTTCCACCCATTACGGAAAACATAAACCAGTGGGCCGAGAATATGCGGCGCTACTTGGGCCGTGCTTTGGATCAGCTGGGGTTCAAGGAAACGTATTCGTCGGCTTCCGAGAATGGCGTTTTGCTATGGGATAACGTCAACGGGTATCCCGTGGTTTCCAAGAACGGCGAGTGGCGTCAGGTTGTTCTTGAGGATGGCCACGCTGATTTTATGAAAACGGCTGACGTCGTGCCGGTAGCAGCAAACACAGCCTACAAGCTGACTTACGATGCTCCCACCGGCAATGACGGAATAACACAAGGCACGCCAGCTTCAAGGATTGTTTTCGAGGAAGCTGGCCAATACGTCATATCGTTCTCCGCGCAAATATCATCAACGTCTGCCAGCACGGTTCACTTCTACTTCTGGCCAAGCGTGAACGGAACAAATGTTGCCGACAGCGCTATGACAACGGCGCTTCACCAAAACAACGCCACGGTTGTCACGTCGCGCACTCAGATATTCACGCTTGCAGCCGGTGATTACTTGGAAGTGAATTACATGATCGACAACACAAGCGGCTTCCTAAATTACACCGCAGCATCTTCGCCTGTGCCAGCGATCCCAGCGTCAACCTTAGCGATCACGAGGCTTCATGGATAAAGAGCTTGAGAGATGCCGCGACTGGATTGAAGCCGCTTTGGAGTATTCCGGCGGCACGCATGACTTTATTGATGTGGCAGAGGGTATATACAAAGGCAGCATGCAGCTCTGGCCTACGCCGAGGGGGTGCATAGTTACCGAAATAGTGGTATATCCGAGGAAGAAAGTTTTAAACGTGTTTCTTGGCGGCGGCGAGTTGGATCAGATTTTAGAAATGCATGAAGATGTGGTAGCATGGGCGAAATCGCAAGGATGCTCTGCATTGACTATGACGGGCCGGTTTGGCTGGAAGAAACCACTGAAGGCGCATGGCTGGGAGCCACTGCACGCCTCATATGTGAAGGAGTTTGAATAATGTCAGGCGGCAAAGGTGGATCAACAACGTCAAGCGTTGAAATTCCAGAATATATTGAGGAAGCAGCACGCCGCAATTTGGCCAAGGCTGAAGACATTAGCCAGATTGGGTATGTGCCATATTACGGGCCTGATGTTGCCGCGTTTACGCCATTTCAAGAAGCAGGCTTCCAGCAGACTGCTGACGTTGCGTCTGCGTTTGGTGTGGGGCCGCAGATGTCTCAGACGGACATTATGGGCGGCATGCCAGCGGCGACAGAGTTTACTGGTGGTGTGCGTGGATACAGCTCAGCCCCGCTGTACCAGCAAGCCGTTGACGAGCTTGCCGCGCAGCGTCCGGCGCAAGCGCAATTTATTGAAAGCTTTTTCATTGATCCCGTAACGGGCCAAGTGGGATCGCGTGTGCCGACTGAATATGATTATACATCACCCGTTGCACCTGTTGATAGCGGTGGTGGCGGTGGTGGCGGTGGTGGCGTTGCTCCGATTGTAGCACCAGTTTCACCTGTTGCACCTTATACTCCAGCAGACCCCGCCTTAGCTATTCAGCCTGACGAAACGATATTCAGCGCTACACCACCAGAGGTTCAGGTAGCGCAGGAAATACTAGCGACTGATCCGCTGAATCCGCAATATAATGACGCGTTTGAAGCTGTTTACGACTATCAAGCAGAGCAGGCTGCACAAGACCCGACAGGTCAATCAACTGGGTTTGGCATAACGCCAGAAATAATTGACGCTGTTGGCGTAGACGCGTTTTTGCCGCCGGTCACTACTCGAGCAGACCCCGCCTTAGCTATTCAGCCTGATCCAGAGATATTCAGCACTACACCACCAGAGGTGCAAGCAGCGCAGGAATTGCTTGCGACTGATCCGCTGAACCCGCAATACAATGAAGCGTTTGAAACTGTTTACGACTACCAATCAGAGCAGGCTGCACAAGATCCAACAGGCCAATCAACTGGGTTTGGTATAACGCCAGAAATAATTGACGCTGTTGGCGTAGACGCGTTTTTGCCGCCACAAGCGATTACTCCCGACCCGCAGTTAGCCGGTGAAGCGCCTGCGTTTGTACAAGCTGGCCAGCAGCAACTGGCGACACTTCCATCAGACCCTAACTACAACCCAGTTTTTCAAGAAGTATATGATTACCAGTCAGACCGAGCGCAACGAGATCCTCGCGGCCAGATGACTGGGGTGGGCATAACGCCGGATATAATTGACGCAGCTGGCGTGGACGCGTTTTTACCGCCAGAAGCAGGCGGCGGTCTGCTGTCTAATATCGGGGAATTTATCGCCAGCGGTGGGGTTACTGGTGCCGCATTAAGGGGCGTTGGCGGTCTTTTGGAGCCTGCCCTTGGCGCAGCAGAAAGCGGCATAGCTTCAATGATTGGCGACCCGCGCACATTTGCTCAGCGTGACGCCGATAGGCTGGAGGCAGAAAGGCTCAGAGCCATCGACAGGTCGCAAGAAGAGAGCGCCGCAGTTGAAGCGCAAAGGGAAGCATCCAGAACTGAGCAGGAAAAGCTAAAAGTGTCAGACCCAGAGGCGTTTGTCGCTCAGTTTGGCAAGGAAGGCAAAGCAGACGCCAAGAAGGCTGTTAAGACTGCGCAAAAGTTAGCTGTTGCTCCAAGGCCGCCAAGCCTAACGTCTGATAAGGCAAGAGATTGGATGAAGTCCAACGTAGGCATCAGCGTGGATAAAAAAGATGCAACTGACCGGATCCGCTCATTGCAGCGGGATTGGGATAGGCAGAACGGATAAAGGAGACAGAAATGGCTGGACAAGGTTCAAAAGGTGGCGGTCAGGTAGTCGCTCCAACAATGGGCGCAGCGCCTGCATCTGGCATGGCCCCGATGGCCCCGCTAGCGCCGACTGCTGGGTTTAACGTAAACCAAGCATCTGCTGGCGCATTGCAAGGCGCGCTTGGCGGCACGCAGGCGGCAATGGCAGGCCCGCTGCAAGTTGGCGCGTATATGAACCCGTACACGCAGAACGTAATTGATCGCACGCAGCAGGACATTGCTCGGCAGCAAGAGATGGCGATGAACCAGCTTGGCGCTCAAGCAACAAGAGCGCGTGCATTTGGCGGGTCACGCCAAGGCGTTGCCGAGGGTGTTGCCGCCGGAGAGTTTGGGCGCATGGCGGGCGATATTGCCGCTCAGCAGCGTCAGACCGGATACAACACAGCGATGCAGCAGGCGATGGCTGACAGGCAGGCGCGCCTTGGCGCAGCATCGCAGCTTGGCGCATTGGGCCAGCAGGCATTTGGCACCGGCCAAGCGATCCAGCAGCAGCAGATGCAGCAGGGTCTCATGCAGCAGATGTTGCAGCAGTCTCTGATCGACGCGGCGCGTGGCCAATATGCAGGCTATACCGGCGCACCGCAGGCAGCGCTCGCAGCGCCATTGGCGGCGCTTGGGGCAACGCCAGAACAGTACACGAAGACAGAGACAATGAAGCCGGGATTGTACAATTACTTCCAGACGATTATGGGGATGCCGAGGTAACAGATGACACCGTTTGAGCGCCTAAAGTCACGCATATTCGCCACTGAAAGCAGCGGCGATTATAACGCGCTTTACAACTACGCAAACCGCGAAGGAAGTCCTTTCGCTGGGTTTAAGCTTACGGGTATGACGGTTGACGAGGCGCTTGAGTTTGCTAACCCGTCTGGCCCATACGCGCAATATGTAAAGGGCCAAGTTGGTCGCGTTGCTACGCCCATGGGTGCCTATCAAGTGGTTGGGTCTACTCTTGCAGATGCAAAAAAAGGTCTTGGCCTGACTGGCAGCGAGATGATGACAGAAGATCTGCAAGACAAGATCGGGAAATGGATATACAAGACGCAAGGCCCATCAGCTTGGGAAGGTTTGAAAGGAAAAGACATGGCAACTCCAATGGATAGGCGGCGCGAAGAAGAGCTGCGCCAGCAGATGCTGGCCACCGGCATGGCACCACGAACAGCGCCACGCGCGCCACTGTCGGCGTTTCGGCAGGATCGCCCGCAGGCTGCGGCAGCGCCGCAGCAGCGCAGAGGCGGCTTAGGCGGCATCATGGATTACCTTGGCAAGCAAAGCCCGACAACCGGCATGACGCGTGCGGAGCAATTCGCTGCGGCGCTCGATCCGCTGATTATGCCGGAGATGCGCGCCGGCGAGGTGATCAGGGCGCGCGGCGCGCAGCGGCAGGCGGCTGCAACGAAGAACAAGACGGTCGAGTATCTGCGCAGGATGGGATACGATGACTATGCTCAAGCCGTGGAGAGCGGGGCGATCGGCGCAAAGGATATTATGAATGCGCTGGTCAGCAAGTCGATGGAGACGCCGAAAGGCAAGGGTCAGATCGTAAGCGCTGAGCAGTTGCGCAAGATGTACCCGAATGCGGAAATCGCTGAAGGCTTATACAATTTGAAGCCAGACGGCACTGCCAATAAGATCGGAGGCGGGCCAATGGTTCAGATTGGCGGCGGTGAAGGTGAGTTTGCGAAGGTTGGTCAAGCAGAGTTGGCAAGAAACTTTGCCGAGATGGCGCAAGCTGGACGAGATGCGACGTCTAATCTTGGACGCATTAAGCTTCTTGACGAGTTGTTGGATGAAAGTGGCACCGGATTAAGCGCGGGCTTCTTGTCACGCGCAAACCAGTATTTTGGCGTAGACTTTAGAAGCGCCCCAGCGGCAGCCGCTGAAGCCATAATTAGCCAACTTGTTCCGGCGCAGAGGCCACCCGGTTCTGGCGTTATTTCGGATGCAGACTTGGCACTATATAAGGCATCACTGCCGGCCATCCAGAACCAGCCAAACGGCAACAAGCTTATCGTGAAAAGTATGGTTGCGATTACTGAACACAACGCCAGAGTTGGCAGAATAGCGTCTAAAGCGCTGACTGATCCAAATTATAGCATTCAGCAAGCGGAAGATGATATCGCAGCATTGCCAGATCCGTTTGAAAGCGTCAGAAGCTTTTTAGGCGGCAGTGACGCCAATATACCCGCGCCGGACATGACAGAAAGCGAAGCGCTTGATCTGCTAAAGCAACCGAGCGGAGATTAACATGGCTGAAATGACATACGCCGAAGCCTCCAATGTTCAAGCGGCAATCGCCGCATTGGAAAAGCTTGAGGCCGCCGGAACGATAAGCGAAGACGGCCAGAAGGCGCTGGACGCTGCACGCAAAAAACGCAAGCCAGCAAGGCAGGCTGAAATTGAAACCATCGCCACATATCGCGGCTTCCAGAAGGGTGTTAGCTTAAACTTGGCTGACGAGATCGCCGGTGCATACCAAGCGGCAAATGATCTATTCAGAGGCGGCGACATAGAAGGCGCGAAAAAGGCATACGCAAAATATCGTGACCTTGTTCGCCAGCGAGACGAGGCGGCGCAGCTGCTGGCTCCAGAGCAGTTTGCTAAAGGTGAAGTCTCAGGCGGCGTTGCGGGCGCAGCACTGCCGGTTGCCACGGGCTTGCGGATGGCTAAAAACTTAGGCACGGCAGGACAAGTTATTTCTGGTGCGGCCACCGGCGCAACAGCGGCAACTCTTCCAGAGTTTGCTGGCGGCGAGGGTGGATTCGGGCCACGCATGAAAGAAGTTTCGCCGTTTACCGCAGCAACGGGTGCAACGCTTGGCGGTGTTGCGCCAGTCGCGGGGCGTATAGCTGGCGCTACCACCAGAGGCATCCAAGACATAGCACGCGGCGGCAAAGAAGGCTTTAGCGGCGCTGCGCTGCGCAGAGTTGGCCGAGCAATGCAGAGGCCACAAGTAGCGGGCCAAGATATTCAAGCGTATTTGCGCTCACTTGGCCCAGAGGGAACAGTCGCAGACATTGCAGGATCGCCGCGCAGCATGGCGCAGGGATTGGCCACAATGCAGGGCGAGGGCGCAGACGTATTGCGCAGGCAGCTTGAGCAGCGCGCAGGCGGCGCAGGAGAGCGCGTAGAGCAAGTTATGTCTGAGCGTATCGGCCCCGCCATTGCAGCGTCTGAAGAGCGTGCAGCGCAGGCCATGCGCAAGTCGTCTGAGCTTGGGCCAATGTATGACGCGGCTATGCAGAGCGGCGCAGAGTTTGATATCAGCGCGTTGCGCTCTGGCTTGGTTATGATGGCAGACGATGCGGCGGCTAACGTCAGAAGCGGTCTAAACGCTGTATTGCGTGATCTGGGCAAGGAGGGGCCAGTTTCGGCGTCTAAACTCCACAACGCTCGCAGCGCCTTGGGAGACGCAATTACGTCTGCTAGAATAGCTGGGCAGAATAATAAAGTCAGGCAGCTGATGCCCATACTGGACGAGATGGACAAGCGCCTTGATGAAATACCAAATTACGCCACGGCGCGCGCCGGATACGCCGAAAGTTCACAGATCGAGCGTGCGGTGGATAATGGGCGTTCTGTGTTCGCTGGCGGCCCGACATCTGCGTTGTCGCCAGAAGACTTGAAGGCAATGCTCGATAAGATGAAGCCACTTGAGCGTGACGCATATGTGAAAGGCGCGAGAGAATACATTGCCGCCCTTATGGGTACATCAAGAAGCGACGCGGCATCCGCGTGGCAGCAATTTGACAAGTCTTGGAACCGCGAAAAGTTGCAGCTTCTGCTTGGCAAGCCGGACGCGGATGCAGTCACGCAGAGGCTCTTTGCCGAAAAAGAGTTTTCCGGCACGCGTGGCGATGTTTTGGCCGGATCGCAGACTGCGTTCCGCGAGGAGGCCGCAGAAAGTTTGGCCGACATCAGAGAACCAGACAGCATGCGAAAGCCGTCACCCATCGCGCGCGCTTATCAGGGAATGTTCGCTGATCCTGTGAACCGCATGATCGACGAGGTTCTTTACGGGGCCAAGCGGTCAAACTTAAACCGTCAGATCGGTGAATTGCTGTCAATGCAGGGCGCGGATCGTGACAGACTGGTGCCTGTTCTGTTACAAGAAGCTAAGCGGCTTCAAGACCCAACACGCGCGCAGCAGATAACAGACGCGCTTGTTACTTTCGGCCTGACAACTTACGGCGCAACACGCGGAGAATAAAATGCAACCACAGCCAAAAGATCGCCGTGAAATCGAAAGCATCGTGCAGAATGCGATCAGCGATGCCGTTGACTTCGTTGAAAGCGAAATCAGCGAAGACCGCATCAAGGCGCAGCGCTACTACGACGGCGAGGTTGATATTGGCCATGAAGACGGGCGCAGCAAGGTTGTGTCAACTAAAGTGCGTGACACGATCCGCTCCGTGAAGCCAAGCCTGATGCGTATCTTCATGTCCACTGCGAGGCCGGTAGAGTTTATCCCGAAAGGCCCAGAAGACGTTGCGCTGGCCGAGCAGGCCACCAGCTTCATACAGCACGAGTTTACGCGCCTAAACGGATACCGCGTGCTAAACGACGCCTTCCAAGACGCTATGGTCAAGAAGCAGGGCATCGTGAAGGCATATTGGCACGACTACCCAGTAGCAGAAATATACACCTACACCGACTTGTCTGATGACGAATACACGTTTCTTATCCAAGAAGATGACGTTGAGGTGATTGAACATACGATGGAAATGTCCATCGAAATGGATCAGATGGGCATGCAGATCGAGCTTCCTGTCCATTCGGTCAAGATTAGCCGCACAGAAATGAAGGGCGAGCTGCGCATAGAAAGCATCCCGCCGGAAGAGTTTTTCGTAAACCGCGACTGCCGCTCATTTGATGACGCATATGTCGTGGCGCACCGCACAGATATGCGCGTTGGCGATCTGGTTGAGATGGGCTTTGACTTTGACGTCATATCTAACTTGACGCCGTTCGACGGCACAAACGACATGACCGGCGCAGAGGTGCTTGAGCGCCAAGGCTACGAGGAAGACTTGTCGGATGAAGACGAGCTAGATCCAGCCATGAAGCTGGTTGGCATTACAGAAGCCTACATGCGTATGGATGTTGACGGTACGGGCGTGCCGGTGCTGTACAAGTTTCTCTGCGGCGGCACATCATACGAGCTGCTAGACTTCATGCCTTGCGACGAAATCCCGTTTGCCAAGTTTGAAATAGACCCAGAGCCACATAGCTGGTACGGCCACAGCCTTTCTGAGCTGGTGGAAAACGATCAAGACGCAGCGACGTCTATTCTGCGTGGCATCTTGGACAACGTGGCGATGACCAACAATCCGCGCATTGGGATTGTGGACGGCGCAGTAAATATTGACGATGTGCTGAACAACGAAATCGGCTCACTTGTGCGGATGCGCCAAGCCGGATCTGTGCAGGATCTGAGCGTGCCATTTGTCGCCGGCCAGACGCTATCTGCGCTGGCATATATGGATCAGCTCACAGAGCAGAAGACAGGCGTTACAAGCGCCTCTGTGGGGCTTAATCCCGACGCATTACAGTCCACCACAAAAGCAGCCGTTCAAGCGTCTGTGCAGGCAGCTGCGGGCCAAACAGAGGTGATGGTACGCAACCTAGCTGACGGCCTGCGTGACTTGTTTGGCGTCATGCTGCGCCTGATGAATAAGAATATGGACGAGGAAAAGATGATGCGGATGAACGGGCAGTTTATCCCCGTCAATCCGCGCATCTGGGATACGTCTATGGACACCAGCATCAACGTCGGGCTTGGCACTGGCCGCGAAGAAGAAAAGCAGATGGCGTTGCAGCAGGCGTTGCAGATGCAGCAGATGGTTTACCAGCAATATGGCCCAATGAACGGCTTGGTGAGCTTGACCAATATCCGCAACACGCTGGCAGACAGTCTGGCGCTGTCAGGCGTGCGCAATGCCGACCGTTATTTCGCGCCGATTACGCCGGAAATCGAAATGCAGATGCTACAGATGCAGCAGCAACAGCAGGCCATGATGGCGCAGCAGGGTCAGGCGCAAGATCCAAACGCCGCATTCTTGCAGGCTGAGCAAATGAAAGCGCAGGGCAAGATGCAGTCTGACATGATGAAATTGCAGCTAGATGCGCAAAAAGCAGCGGCAGATGATGATCTGAAACGTGACCAGATGGCTCAGGATCTGATGGTGGATGCCGCCAAGATATATGGCCAATACGGAACCGCAGTGGACACGGCTCGCATTAAGGCAGAGCAGGATAAAGTTCGCATGATCGGCGGCATGGCACAGGGCGTGCAGCAGTGAGCGCCGACATCCGCATACAAGCCGATGACGCAAAGCGGCTAAAGAATGACACGGCGTTTCAAGCGTTCGTGGACGATGTTCGTGAAGAGCAAATGCGCCTCTTCGCCAACAGCGCAGCCTCTGACATAGAGATGCGCGAGGAGGCGCACGCGATACTGCGTGCGTTAAACAAGATCGGTGACGCACTCGACGCTGCGATTGCAGCAGAGGTCATTTTAGATCGCAAACAAAGGAACTAGCACCGTGGAAGCGACTAGCCTAGAAAATGCCGTAGAGGCAATGTTGGCCCCAGAGCCAAGTGAAGAAAATCAAAGCGAAGCAGTGGAAGCAGCTGAAACGCCAACTCAAGACGTTGAGAGCGAAGCAGTTGAAGATGTTGCGGAGAGCGATGATGACGTCGAGGCATCCGGCGAAGATATAGAAGACGCAGAATATGTCGAAGATGACCAAATTGATGACGAAGACCTAGTAGAGGCGGCTGAAGACACTAACCTCATCCCCGTTACAGTAAACGGCAAAGAAGAGCGTTGGACACTGGATCAGTTAAAGCAATCTGCTGCGGGTCAGGGTTACATCAATCAAAAAATGCAAGAAAATGCTGCCTTGGAAAAGCAATACAAGCAGCAGGCTCAAGCATTGGCCCAACAGCAGCAACAAGTCTTGGCTATGTATCAACAAGCCCAGCAAGGTGGTCTGCAAGCCCCAACCCCACCGTCGAAAGAGCTTTTTGACCAAGATCCGATTGGATACATGGAAGCGAAGCTTACATATGACGAGGCAAAGGCCGCGCACGATCAGCAATTAGTACAGCTCAAGGGAATGCAGCAACAGCAAGCGCAGCAACAGCAAGCGGCCAGACAGGCCCATCTTGCGCAGCAAGCGGAAGTGTTGAAGCAATATATCCCCGAAATCGTAGACCCCGAAAAAGGCGAAAAGCTGAAGGCGGGGATCATTGACACAGGCGTTCACTATGGCTTCACGCCAGAGGAAATGGCTGGCGTCACTGATGCGAGATATGTGCGGGCGTTAAACGACGCACGTAAATATCGCCAACTAATTGCCAACAAAAAGAAGTCTCAGTCAAAAGCTGATGGCGTTCGACCCGTTGTCAAAGCTGGTGCAAAGAAACGCTCAGACGGACAGGCTGCAACCCGTAAAAAAGCGCAACAGCGCTTGCAGAAGACAGGCTCAATCGATGACGCATTGAGCTTGATGTTAAAAGGCTAACTCCTTGAAAGGAAACGACAATGACGCAACCGGCCAACACATTCGACACATATGATTCCGTGGGAATCCGTGAGGATCTAGCAGATGTAATCTACAACGTAGACCCATCTGAAACCCCGTTTTACAGCAAGTCTGCTAAAACAAAAGCCAAGAACACTCTGGTTGAGTGGCAAACACAGGCGTTGCGCGCATCTGCGGTAAACGCTCACATTGAAGGTGACGCAACATCTGCGAATGCTGTTACGCCAACTGTACGCCTCGGCGCACGCACACAGATTTTCAAAAACGCTGTGGTTATTTCTGATACGGACGAAGCGGTAGACAATGCCGGTCGTGCAAAGGAAATGGCGTATCAGACGCTGCTTATCGCTAAAGAGCAAAAGCTCGACATCGAGAAGGCGTTGTTTGCCAACCAAGGTAACGTTGCAGGCTCTTCAACTGCTGCGCGTAAAACTGGTGGTGTACCATCATGGTTGATTACAAACGTAAACTTCCAGTCTGGTAACTCTGGTGCAAACCCAACCGGCGACGGCACAGACGCACGTACAGACGATGGCACAGCAACTGCGTTTTCGCAGGCCAAGTTTGACGATGTAATGCAGTCAATCTGGGAAGAAGGCGGCAAGCCAGATACTTGCTATCTGTCAGCCTTCCAGATGAATGTTGCATTGGGCTTCACTGGTAACAACAACCAGCGCTCAGCGGTACAAGCCGGTGACGAGACTGTTGTAAAATCACTTGCAGTCTATGTGACTCCTTGGGGTACAGTGCAGTTCATGCCATCACGCGAGAACCGCAGCCGTGACGTGTTCATTTTGCAAGATAACATGTGGGAATGCGCAGTATTGCGTGGAACCAAAAACGTTGCCTTGGCCAAAAATGGCGACAACACCACACGTCAGGTTACGACTGAGCTGGCGCTTTGCTCGAAAAACGAGAAAGCATCTGGCGCGATTTACGACAACACCACATCGTAATATACTACAAGAGGGGGCGGCTTCACGCCCCCTCTGCTTAACGAGGGATCGACATGAAAAAAGTTACAGTTGTAGGCCATAAGGTTCACACGTCAATCGGCAAGCTGGTAAAAGGCGACAACGCTGAGCTGCCAACCGCAGAGGTTGAAACGCTTATGCGCGTTCGCCCAGACGCACTGATCGTCACTGGCGATGTAGCCCCAGCGCCTGCACCCGCACCAACGAAACGCGCCAAGAAGAAATAAGACATGGCGAAGGTTTCAGAAAAAATCGACTTTGAGCATGACCACATGGTCATCAAGCAGCGCCATGACGTCAGCCAGTCTCTGAAAGACGCGCAGGTAGCCAAAGACGCGGGCATAGGCATGTCAGGCGAAAACCGGCTTGTCGGCTTCGTGGATGGCGCTGTGCTTGGCGCATGGCTCAAGGAAGCCGGTGTGTCATGGTCTGACACAGAAGCGGCTAAGGAAGTCGTCAAGCGTAAGATGATGTCAGGCGAGTTTTCCAAGCTCCGTGTCTGGGATGGGTCATATTGATGGATGCTGACATGCTTTGGACGGCGGCTCTTACTGCCGGATTGGGCCTGATCGGCTGGGTATTGAAAAGCGCTGTGGACGAGATGCAGCGCCTCAATATTCTGCTGAACAAGACCCGCGAAGAAATGGCAAAAGATTACGTCACCAAAGCAGACAGCACAGCGGTCATGGCGCAGATCGTGGCGCGCTTTGATCGCATTGAAGAAAAAATAGATCGCCTGATGGAAAGATGAGCCATGATAGACCCCGCCACAGCAATCATGGCAGCGTCCACAGCGTTCAACGCAATACGCAAGGGCTGCCAGATCGGGCGGGATCTGGAAGGCATGGCGGGCGATCTGGGGCGCTGGTCTAAGGCGATCAGCGACTTCGACTTTGCAGCGAAGCGCGTAGAAAACCCAAAATGGTATCAGAGCTTTGGCAGCGTAGAGCAGCAGGCGATGGATCTGTTTGTGCAGAAAAAGCAGCGTGAGAATATGCGCGATGAGCTGCGCAAGATGATTAGCGAAACGCTTGGCCCGTCTGCTTGGCAGGAGCTGATCCGCATGGAAAACGAAATCCGGCAGAAGCAGAAGGACGCGATGTATAAGCGCATTGAGCGTAAGGAAACCATCATCGCGTGGGCGGCGGGCATATTCCTGTTTCTGATTTGCGTTGGCGCGCTGTTTGGGTTTGTCTGGATCGCGGTGAGGCGCTGATGGCTGACGGCGTGTCAGGCATAGGCAGCGCACCGTTTAACGTGCAGTCGGACATACACCAGCAAGCGCAGTCGCGTGAGCGCATAGAAGCGCATCTGGTGGAGCAGAGGGTGACTAAAGAGCATAGGGCCAACCACACGCATCTGGAATCGCTCAGGGAGCAGAAGTTGGATCTAGGAAAGGGTTATGATAAGTTTGGCACCAAGACCAATGCTGACAGGCCGCAAGGCACAAACATCAACATAGAGGTGTAAAATGGAAAAGCTGTTGGAATATAAGATCATGCCGCGTCTGATGATGCTGGTGATGACTTTAATGTATATACGCTGTATCGAGTGGGCGCTGACGCAGCCTGATCTTAGCACGCAGCAGAGCGCGCTTATCAGCGTTGTTGCCGGTGCCATGACTGGCGCGTTTGCCGTGTGGCTGGGGTCTGAGAAATGATTGGCCAGATTATAGGCGCAATCGGCGGGCTGGCGACAAGCTACCTCGACGGCAAAACGGCAATCCAGAAGGCGAATGCCGAAATCAAGCTGAAGCAGGCCACAGGCGAGATGGATTGGGAGCAGTCTGCTATCGAGGCCAGCAAAGACAGTTGGAAGGATGAGCTGTGGACAATCGTTTTCGTAGCCATATTGTGCATGAATTTCGTGCCGTCTATGCAGGACGTAATGGCAGAGGGTTTCGCCAATCTTGAGACAACGCCGCTCTGGGTGCAGTGGGGCATGTATGCGTCCATCGCCGCCAGCTTTGGCATCCGCACAATGAAGGGGTTGAAGAAATGAGCGTTGCACTGAAGCTATTGCAGGAAAAGGTTGGCGTTGAACCAGATGGCGCATACGGGCCAAACACAGCGCGTGCAATTACGAAGCATTACGGCTTGTCTCGCGTTAAGGCTGCGCATCTTCTGGGGCAGGCGGGCCACGAAAGCGGCGGGTTTAAGCTGACACGCGAAAACCTAAACTACTCCGTGGAAGCAATGATGCGCGTCTGGCCGTCACGCTTCCCCGACGAGGATAGCGCCAAACCATACGCCCGCAACGGCGCTAAGCTGGCCAGCAAGGTGTATGTCGGGCGCATGGGCAATGACACGCCAGAAGACGCGGCAAATTTTATCGGACGCGGGTTTTTGCAGCTCACCGGCAAAAATAATTACAAGGCGTTTGCACATGACATGCGCTTGCCCGAAGTGCTGACAGATCCGTCGCTGGTTGAGGAAGACTACGCGTTTGAAACAGCCATGTGGTTTTTCGACAAGAATGGTCTGTGGAAGATTGCAGACGAAGGCATAAACGACGACGCCATCGCTAAGATCACCAAGCGCGTAAATGGCGGGCATCATGGGCTGAAGGATCGAGCAGATCGCACACGTCAGGCGTGGGATTGGCTAAGATAGCATAGCCTCAATGCTGTCATCCATAGCCTGCCGCGTAAAATCGGCGGGCTTTATGCGTACAGTTTTGCCGCTTGGCGCGCCGCGCAGTATAAACAATCGTATATCCAAAGCGACATACGCAAATATTTGCGCATCGCCGTTTGCGCGTGTAAATGCGTAGCACACTGGGCGGCCACGATCTGGACGTGGCCCAAGGGTCGCCTTTACCTGCATGGTCAACAGCTCACCGCTGGCCGACTTAACCCATAGGTCATCGTCCTGCATGTCTACCCGATGGCAGCGTATCCCGCGCTGCTCCAGCTCGGCTGCGACGAGAAACTCGCCAGCACGACCGACGTTGATGCTGTTGGCCACGCGCGCAACATACTGCATTTAAACGATTTTATATAGAGGCGAAAAAAAGTTTCCGTCGGGTGTATTTTTTGCTTGCACCGTGCTGTGTTATCTTTATGTTAACAATATAAGCAATCAGGAGAAACCATAATGAATCTTACGCATACACATGAATTTTTAATCACGCACATCACCGACAGCGGCACCGGCTTTGGCGTGCGCACCGACAATGGCGAGAGCGTACATATTTCGCCGCGCCTGCTTCAGCAGGCCCACGCAAACCTTGATGACATCTGCATTGGCATTATCGTGCAGAACGCTGTCGAAGATCAGCGCGAGCGCACGCCGTGGGTTGCCGCATATGTGCAGGAGCGCCGCGCTGCGCGTGACGTACTGGGCTTGGCGACTGACGTGCCAGCAGAGGCCGTACAAGCGCCCACCGAGGAGCCTAAGCAGGTCGATTGGGCTGACGTCCAGCGCAGGATCATTGCGATGCTCCAGAGCGCCGACGTCACGTATTGCGAGACGGCAGACATCTCTGACGTCGTTGGCGTTGAACCGCGCAAGCTATCACAGCATCTGGAAAACATGCACGCACGCGGCGAGATATGCCGAGCGCATGTAAACCAGCGCGCAAACCAGCAGCGCGCAACCTTAGTGCTGTGGAGCATTAACGCGGATGTGTACAAATGATCTGCACGACATGTGACGGAACCGGCTTCATAGAGTTGCCGCGTTTCGTCAACACGCCGGACAGCGATGCGTGGACAACGGTGCGCTGCCCAGAATGCCAAGACGAAGATGAATTCGACTGGCGCAACGAGGAGGAGGAAGAGTAATGACTAAGTGGACGCAAGACATCATCATCACCGCAGCGATTGCCGCGTTGGTGCTGGGCTGGATCGGCGCTGTAAGCGCGGGGTGGATGTGATGACACCACGGCAATCGCGTAAAGCCTTTCAAAAGGCTATTGCAAAGGAAAGAAAGAAAAACCGCGTAGTCCATGTGCGCCTTGAGCATGATGATTGGTGCGGGGTTTTCTCTGGCTCTGAATGTCACTGCAACCCAGTCAGGTGCATTTTGGATCAAGACCTAAAAGTAAAGCATAAATTCTATAACTGCGGTTTTTATGATGGCGTTAGCTTTGCGGCTGAACATGAAGGTGGGTTTAAAGATGACACTCGCTGAACCCGTTTTTATGGCATTCGCCGTCTTTTCATCCGTAGACGAGTGCAAAGCGTTTGCAAAATACTACGATCTGGCGCGGATCTTTGAACCGCAATGCGTTGAGATGGGCGGCGAGGCAGACTACCGCCGCCCGTGGCCCGACGTCAGACCACAGCCACGGCCAACACAGGAGAGCGAAAATGGCTAAATGGGATCTTACCAAACTGGAAAACAGCGCCAGCGTCGGCGCGTATATCGACGAGGATAGCAGCACGCCGACGCAGCCAACGCCGCTGATGCTGGTCATGTCGATCCGGCGCAAGGCAGACATCCTGCGTATGGACGCGGGGCGTGGCCCCGAGCGCCTGACAATCAAGCAGCGCGCCGAAGAAATCATGGCGCTCTGCGAGATGCTGGAGAAGCGGCTGTGAGCAAGCATTCCCTGAAATCCAAGCGCAGGCACCCCGACGCGATTCGTGAGCGCTTCGAGGTGGGCCACATAACGTTTGAAATCTGCG